>ERZ807291.6703-NODE-6703-length-13743-cov-6.225234_pt1 | contig 13743 bp, 8 predicted proteins | sample MGYA00521257_ERZ807291 | MGnify/ENA primary metagenome ERZ807291 (study PRJEB31413, sample SAMN03169783) | marine metagenome | biome: Marine; feature: Water; material: Subsurface seawater | place: North Sea | collected 2011-04-28 | depth 1 m m ...
TCCGTATACGGCCTTGGCCGAAGGGTCAATCTGGGGGACCATACGACCTAAGTCAGGATCCTGCTCTTTTCGAACTTCCGGAGCAGGTATATTGTGATGAGAAGAAAGCTCCCGGTTTTTGGCCAATAAGCTCTCTATTAGAAAAGAGCGGACCTTGGGTTCTTCACGAAATCGAATTTCTCTTTTTGCCGGATGCACATTGACATCCACCAATTCCGGATCAATCGAAAGAAATAGAATGGCAGGAGGAAAACGCCCCTTCGGTGCATAAGTATGATAGGCTTCCAAAACGGCATAGGTCATGGTTTTGCTCTCTATAGGTCTTCGGTTGACAAAAAATATCATTTCTTTCCTCGTACTCCGGCTTTGGCCCGGGTTGCCCACCAACCCCTCTAAGCTCATATGATCCCTAGCACAGGCAATAGGAGAGAGTACATCCGCTAAGCCTTTTCCAAATATTTCCCGTACCCTTTGCTTACTATCCTTGCAGGCAGGGGAACGAAAAATTGTTCGACCACTTTCAAGCAGAGAGAACTCGACCTGTGGATGAGCCAGTGCGTACAACTTGGCCAAGTGCACAATATGAGTTGATTCCGTAGCCTCCGTTTTGAGAAATTTCCGCCTACCGGGAACAGAATTAAAAAGATGGGAGACTTCAATCCTTGTGCCCACAGGCATTCCACAATCTTTGACATGAATCATTTTCCCCCCATTCATGAAAATTTCACTACCTTCCTGTGCTTTTTCAGTCCGGGTTCTTAAAAGAAAGCGACTTACGCTGGAAATGGAAGGAAGAGCTTCCCCTCGAAAACCAAAAGTTTGCACTTCATTTAAGTCAGACGCTTTTCGAATTTTGCTGGTTGCGTGCCTTTCCAAGCTAAGCAATGCCTGATCAGGTTTCATGCCACTACCATTATCCTCAACCCGCAAGTAGGACTTCCCTCCGTTCCGAAATTCAATTTCTATTTTTTGGGCACCAGCATCAATACTGTTTTCAATAAGCTCCTTGGCTACGGCCGCAGGTCTTTCCACCACCTCGCCTGCTGCAATTTGATTTGCAACCCGATCAGTAAGAATCCGAATTTCCGGCATACATATTCCGTAATGCTAGGCATCCACCTCGACAACGGGAAAATATTCCCCATTGTTCTAGGGTTTGGGAATAAAGTCGAAAAGCTACCTATCATCTTACCATGCCAAACAAATTACAAACCGAGAAAAGTCCGTACCTCCTCCAACACTCGAAGCAAGAAATCGAGTGGATGACTTGGGGCCCGGAAGCCCTACAAAAAGCTTCTGAAGAAAACAAGCCTCTCCTTATTTCAATTGGTTACTCTGCCTGCCATTGGTGCCAAACCATGTCCCGACAAAACTTTGAGGATAACTACATTGCATCTCTCATGAACCGGCACTTTGTATGTGTACTCGTAGACCGGGAGGAAAGACCTGACCTTGATCAATTTTACATGGAAGCTATTCGTATGTTTAACCAGTCAGCCGGTTGGCCTCTCCATGCTTTTTGCCTGCCCACTGGAGAACCTTTTTGGGGAGGTACCTTTTTTCCTAAAGAAGATATCGGGCAAGGAATTGCTCCGTGGCCTCAGGTGTTGATTCGTATATCAGAACATTTTCGCACTCACCCGGAGGAGCTTGTGGAAAATGCAAAGAATGTAATGAAAAATCTTTTACATGGGAATCATGCGGAGCTTTCCAGTCCAGATGCATGGAACCCAAGCCTTCTCATCGATGCCATAGATAAAACCTGCGACCTTCACGATGAGAAAGATGGAGGATTCACTCCAGCCCCCAAGTTTCCTCCTCCCATGAAAATTGATTTCTTGCTTGCTGCCCTGGAGTCAAGTTATGTGAAACAAAATTCCATCATCTCCGAAAAAATCAATCGCTGTGTAGTGACGACCTTGGACAAAATGGCCCGTGGTGGTATTTTTGACCAGGTAGAGGGAGGTTTTTTCCGCTACAGTGTCGATACTAAATGGGCCGTCCCTCATTTTGAGAAAATGGTGCTGGAGAACTCGCTCTTGCTAGCCACCTATGCCCGAGCTTTTCGTACATACCGCCTACCCCAGTATCAGAGGGTTGTACAAAAAACCTTAACATGGCTGTTGAAAAATATGGGAAGCCCTGCGGAAGGCTTTGCAACTTCAGTATCAGCTGAAGCTGAAAATGTGGAGGGTAAATATTATGTTTGGACGAAGCCGGAACTCATTGAAATCTTAGGTGAAAAAACAGCCACTCCATGGATGGAAAAACTGGAGCATATAAACGGGGGAGATGAGCCTCTTTTTCACCCTTGTTTAACGGACGATAATTCGTTGGATGCTGAAATCGAAAAAAATATTTTGCCAAAGCTGGAACAGGCAAGATCGAAGAGACAGCCTCCTGCGATCGATCAAAAACGCATGGCTTCGACCAATGCTTTACTGGTTCAATCCCTCATTAATGCCTCAATTGCAATGAAAGATAAAGCATTGCTTGAAAAGGCTTGTGAATTAACAGACTGGATGAAAGTTGAACTCCTGAAAAAACAACTTATCTCCCCTATCACTTACCCAGGTAAGCCAAAAGATTCGCAAGCGATTGAACCTCTTATGGATGATGTTGTTTTTTGGGCTGAAAGCCTTCTGGCGCTTGCTGCAGTCAGTGAATTTGTGAGGCCACAAAGTTCAGCCATCTATATTGAAGATGCAATCACCTGCATTGAACAATGCATATCTCTTTTCAAGGATGAAAAAGTGGCCGGTTTTTTCCTCAGCTCATACGAAGCAAAAGCCCCTCCTCCCTTGCGAAAAAAATACTGGTATGACAATGCATCCCCATCGGGAAATTCTGCTTTATTACGGATTTTCTCTCAACTACATCAACTCACAAAGGATAAACGCTGGGACGCAGAATATAGAGAGGCACGCACCGTATACTCAAATATTGCGAAGAAAAACCCCGAAGCTATTTCTTATGCCCTCACTGCCATTACCGAAGAATCCGTGGGTATCGTGGAGGTGACAGCACCTAGCCAAACCAGGGATGAAATTTTTAACATTTTGGGAGAATACCCGCATCGCCCCACCCTATTTAAGTTTTTGGATCAAGGCACAACAATCTCTTTGCAAGTTAAAGAACACAGGGAAGAAGTAAGTGGTCCCCAAACCTTGATGGAAAAACTCTATGCTTGATCCTTTTTTCCCCGAAGTAAAAGTTTGCTTTGAGTTCTTCCGTCCTCGCTTAACACCTTTTCAGCAATTTCTTTAAGATCATAAGATTCTTTGTTTAAAGACTTATGGGCAATTTGGATAGCGGCACGAATCAGTTTTGAGTCTGTCTTGATCCGATGACCTCCGGAGGAAACATATTTTTCTATACTATCCAGTAAGGACAGGTCATCTTTCGTTAAGGTAATGGTTCGCACTAATCTTTCGGTTGGTAACTGGTCGCTCATATTTATTATTTAAACTAATCACACTGAATAAGCAAATCTATAAAAACACTAAACCCAATCTCCCCACAACATTCAGCTTCCGCCGTGTCTCACCGGAGTGTGGCACCGTATTCCGTTGTCACATTTTTCAAAACGACTAGGAGGGTGCCAATACAGCCTACAAAGAAAGAATCACAGATGAATTCCTCACATACTTTTTACCTGTCGCCATTGCTTTGTTCGGCTTGTATTTTATTTAAAGCGAAGCTGAAGGGGTACAAGGGACTGATTCTGTCGGGTAAAACCTGACTGAATCGCAAAGCGGGAGAACAAAAACCTTAGCTTGCGTTTTGGTTGATACAGTTCAAGTCCTCAAAAGACTGCTTCAAGCGGGAAACAAAAGTTTGCTCGCCTGATCGTAACCAGGTGCGAGGGTCATAAAACTTCTTATTAGGCTTATCGTCTCCTTCTGGGTTACCCAATTGCCCCTGCAGGTAGTCTTTATTGGCTTTGTAATAATCATGAACTCCATCCCAGAAAGCCCATTGCATATCTGTGTCTAAGTTCATCTTCACGACCCCATATCCTATAGCTTCTCTGATTTGGTTACGAGAAGAGCCAGATCCGCCATGAAATACAAAATGAATAGGTTTACCAGAAAGCCCGTGTTTCTCCTTTATGAACTCTTGAGAGTCTAGAAGTATTTTAGGGGTAAGTTCTACATTACCTGGTTTATACACGCCATGGACATTACCAAAAGCAGCGGCAACAGTGAAACGGTGGCTCACATCTGAGAGAATTTCATAAGCTTGGTTCACTTCCTCAGGTTGAGTGTATAAGCGAGCGGCATCGATGTCAGTGTTATCCACCCCATCTTCCTCTCCACCGGTTACTCCGAGCTCGATTTCCACAGTCATTCCCAGAGCATCCATTCTTTTGAAATACTCCTTGCAGGTGGAAAGGTTGTCATCAATAGGCTCCTCTGAAAGATCCAACATGTGAGAACTATAAAGAGATTTACCTTCGCGAGCATGAAATTTCTCGCCTGCGTCCAGAAGACCATCAATCCAAGGAAGCAATTTGCGGGCAGCATGATCCGTATGAAGGATAACGGGGACATCATAAGCTTCTGCCATGGCATGAACATGCATAGCTCCAGAAACCGACCCAGCAATGGCAGCTTTCTGCTGATCATTGGAAAGGCTCTTACCTGCGTAAAAAATTCCACCACCATTGGAAAATTGGATCATAACGGGAGAATTGACTGCTGCTGCAGTCTCAAGCACCGCATTCACGGAATTCGTGCTTACCACATTCACCGCGGGCAATGCATACTCATTTTCTTGAGCGTCGTTAAAAATAGCTTGGACACCGTCACCGGTGACTACTCCTCCTGGAAATTTCTTACTCATAATTATTGGAATTCAAAGTTTCTTTTTGGCATATGCATAAAATTCAAGCAAAACAAAATTTTGAAAAAGGCAGAAAAAGGACTCTTACTCCAGTAGATTACCAATATTTCCCTCGCCCAATGCTTTTTCCACTTCTGCCAATTTTATGAAGGTTGTACGAGTATGCGGTAGTTTATAGCGTTTAAAAACTCCTTTCTCCAAAAGATAATATAATTTCCGGGAAGATACACGGAGTACCTTTGCTGCCTCTGCCACTCTCAAGATTTTAGGAGCAGGAGGTTTCCGCATTTCTAACATCCCTTTCTCTTGGCGTTCACTAGATTGTTGAATTTCATCAAGTTTTGCAGAAACGGCCAAAACCTCAGCTTTAAGCTCTGCCAGTTGATGAAAAATCAATTCGGTTTCAGGAAGTATTCCGTTATCAATTCCTAATTCTGCCTCTTTTTGAAATTTAAAAGCTAAAGCCTCCATCCTCGTTCTAAAAAACTTTCGGTTCCTTTTTTTATCTTTCTGCCAGGTAATGCAGTGGGAAGAAGCCCTTCCCTTTACGACAGAATAAGAAACTTTCATTTATAAATTGATGGTATGATGAGAAAAGTTTAAAAGAAAACAAACACCACTTCACTATAAATTTATACAATGAGCGACAAGAATTTCCCTGCTGTAGTTAAAGAGATTTATGAAAAAGACTCTCGATATGGAAAGGGAGCTTATTACTTTATTAGAGAGGCCCTGGATCATACTTTAAAAAATATTGAAAAAGAAAAGTCCAAGAGCAAAGGTCATGTTTCAGGCATGCAGTTACTGGATGGCATCAGGGATTATGCATTGGATAGGTTTGGTCCCATGACTTTAACCCTGATGGATCATTGGAATATTAAAAAATGCCGAGACTTTGGTAATATCGTCTTTAACCTCGTCGATTTTGGTATTTTGGGAAGAACTGAAAATGATTCCTTAGAGGATTTTGAAGGAGGTTACAGCTTTGATGAAGCATTTGAATTACCCTTTATGCCAAAGGATGTACATAGTAATTAATGTTTAAAGAAGCATTCAGCCAGTTAAAAGAAAAGTCCACAGGACATAAACTAAGAGAACCAAACCGAGTGCTTTAAAAAATGTTGCCCATGCCGAAGAATTTTTTCCCGTCCCGAAAACTCCCCCCTGTAATTTAGGTCCCTTCTCTTCGGGTGAACAAAGTGGACACTTCGAACCATCTGTTACATGCCACTCAAAATCGCATACCTTACACACTTTAAATTTATTCATCGTTCGATTTTTGATTTCTATAAAAGACTTGCCCTACAAGCTAATTGCTTAAGTATTTGCTTCATTGCCCAAGAAACATGATTTCAAATAAACACCGCCGAAAACTCTCAGCCTTACATTTTATTTTATTTGTATTCACCTTCGTTGTGATTGTTTTCCCTAAAGTTACTCTTTACGGAAATAAAAAAATTCTAAGGGAAAGTCTTGCAAGTATACAAGCCAAAGCCCTCAAAGGGGATGTTTATTACCAAGGAGCCCTTGGCCTGTTTTATAAAAATGGTGAACATGGCCTTCCCATTGATAATGAAGAGGCAAATCGCTGGGTTGCTATGTCGGCCAATAAGGAAGGTGCTTTTGGCCTTGCAACTCTTGCTGCCCTTGAACTGGAAAAAGGCAAAACGGAACGGGGTCATTTTCTCTACGACGAAGCCTACCTTCACTCAAACTTAAGAGAATTAGGAAAAGACAACGACCCACTTGCACTTTACTGCTTGGGAATGATGGAGATGGACAACCCTCCTCGCAATATACCGAAAGCATTGCGCAACTTAGAAAAATCTGCTGAACTTGGTTTCGCCACCGCTCAAGCAACTTTAGGTATGATTTACTTTGCAGGAATTGGCGTAAAAAAAGACTCGGATACCGCACTAAAATGGTCATCCATGGCTGCTAAAAAGAAAATCCCATTAGGAATGTTTTATCTTGGGCTTGCCTACTCGATTGGAGATGGTGTGGAGATTAATGATGATTACGCTATTCGCTGGATTCGGGCTGCAGCAGAACGAGAACTTACCATGGCCCAGCTCACATTAGGAATGAAATTAGCGTTAGGCGATGGCGTGGCCAAAAATCTTGAACTTGCAGTTCAATGGTTAAGAAGAGCAACCCTGAATGGATCGGCTGAAGCTGCCCTGCAACTTAGGAAATATGAAAATACCTTACTGCGACAAAATGGAGAGTTTGTGAACTTTTCAGAAGATCAACCCGTTAACGAGATTGCATCACGAGTTGTAAAGTCTGCTCTTAATGTCGATAACAGAGAAAAATTTACAGCCAAAGAAAACTTTGAAATCTCTCGCCCACCCTTCCCTGCTACTGACGATGATGAGCTAAGCAACTCCCTCGTCTCGACGGATGATGCCGCCAACCTCGAAACCGAAAATATGAATGAGCTTGGTTTAGTCGCTTACAAGAATAAAGATTTCAAGAATTCCAAGGCGTGGTTTGAGAAGGCTGGCAAGCTAAGGCATCCTGAATCTTTAAGATACTTAGGCATTCAGTATTTTCTTGGACAAGGCGTACAAATCGACTATCAAACAGCAGCTTACTGGTTGGAGGAATCCATTAAAGAAGGCGACCTTGAAGCGTCGAGATACCTCAGGATTGTTAAACAATTTAGATAAAGTAAACTCAAAATTATCCTTCAATCTACGCTTATCCACGAAGCAGAGATTAAGAATTTATTTGGGTATATCGTAAGACCGTTTGTTACAGAAGATCCTGGTCAAAAAGCCAGTGCCAATGCATGAAAAACCCTCCCTTATTCACATGAAACTCGTGGTAAAAGTGAATGGTAAAAAATACTAATTTGACAGACCAGTCATTAGAAAAAAACAAGAGAGCCTACTTTTAAAGATAGTCAGAGATGGCAGGAAGATCATAGAAATAGTATTGTATCCTGTACAAGACCTACTGTGCCCAAGCAGCATCCCTGAGGTCTAATTGCACTTGATTTTCACCTTGTTGCAAGTTGATCGATTTAGACCATACAATTCCCACCTGTCCAAGACTGGAAGCACCGACAAGAAAGTAATTGCCGCTCTCGAGCTTTTCCACATTAGCAACCCCAATAGAGTTGGTCTTCAGCCTGGTAAGACTTGATCTTGCCAAGGCATTTCGAATGGCAGCGGCAACTCCAGGATACCTGTATCCTCTTTGGACCGCACGTGCCCAAAATTCAGCATAAGAATTAATATCTTCATCTGAAGGAATCCGGATACGGGCATTTTCCATAATCGAGTCAAGGCTTTGACGAACTAAAAAGAACTCGGTGAAACCGGCCGGTCTTTTCTTATTATTCAAAAATTGCACTTCTGCCTTTAATTGCATTGTGGATTCCCCGGATGGTACGCTTTGAACAACGGGTGCATTCATTGTTGGTTGCCTTTTAGGAGCCTGACTCGTGGGATTATAACGGGAAGGCGAAAAGGATGTCCCCAGAGGGGATGAACGGCGTGTAGGAGTGTAACTAGATTGGTACTGGGATGAAGTACGACTCTCAGGTTGAGAGTAAGAGGGTTGAGCAGAGAATGAAGAAGATCTTCGGGCAGAATTTAAGCTCGATGAGGTGCTTGGCATGGATACCTTTACTGTCGAATTACCATTGCCTCCACGTTGTAAAACTCGAATCGCTTCACGAGCCACAATAAGAGCTTTCTCCAGGGATCCAATTTTCCCTCTAGCATCTTCTAATTCTTCATTAAGCAAGGTGACTTTCATGTTTGCAGATTGACCACGCTCAATAATTTCCTGTTTGATTCCCCGTGCTTCCTCCAATTGTTTGCGTAAATCCTGAACCCGTGATCTTTCCTGATCCAATTGAATCTGGGCAGTTAAATTTTTCTGATTGAGATCCTGAATACGACGGTCTAGACCTTCACGACCTGGTGCATTTGCCAAATTTCGAAATTGTTCCTGCAAACTTTGATTTTGTTCTCGTAAAGAAGCAAGCTCGGCCATTTGGAGTGGAGAAAGTTGGGAAACAGCTGCAACTCCACCGGATAGAGAAGGCATCCTCGATGGAAGCCCACGGGATGAAGATTGGACCTGTCTTAGACTCTGCTCTAAAGAAGATATTCTATTTTGAGCCGCAGCTAAATCACCAGTAAGTCTTTGCACATCAAGCTTGGCTTGGTTTTCTCGATCAGCAGCTGTTTTAGCGAAACCTTGAAGCCTTATGATCTGGGCTCTGAGTGCCGAGTTATCAGGAGTTATACCTGGACGGGTACTCTCGGCTTGTGCAAGTTGCTCCGTAAGTGCTGATAACCTCAGCTCACGTTCAGCTAATTGATTCTTGAGGTTCGAGATGTCACGCAAAGATCTATTTAGTTCGCCACGAAGTTGAGAATTCGCCTGTCCTGCGTCGTTGCGAGCCTGAACTAAAGAAATTTCATTAAGTTTGCGGTTTTCTGTTTCAAGAATCGCAAGCTGTTCTTTAATCAGAACGAAGTCTTGCATCGCATTTTTAAACTCGGCATTCAAACGAACGCTATTCTCCTGGCTTTTCGCCAATTCCATTTCCAATTCTGCAACACGAGGATCTTGTAAATTCCTGGCATTGAGTAAGTCTTGCTGCAGTAATACTAACTCATTTTGAAGCTCCATCATCTGAGGGTTTTCATTTAAAGGAACTTCCTCTTTCTTAGCACTAAGAGACTCCTTCAATAAATTCTCAACTTCTTTTCTCAAACTCTCAGAATTCTGCAAAGCACTTGTTAAATCAGCAATTCTGAGCTCGGCTTCTTTTTCAGCCTCTTTAGCATCATCGATAAAGGTCCTCACCTCATCGTCTGTAATACTTCCTCCCGGCAATTCCTCCATTTGAGCTAGTTTAAGCTTGGTCTCTTCCAACTCCATTTGAGCTTCCATGCTCTCAGCAACTGCATCCTGTAATTGATTTTGTAAAGCTAACATTGCTGGGTCACCATCATTCACGGTAATCTCACCTTCTTTCTTCAGCTCATCAAGTTGAGATTTAAGAAAATTGATTTCATTTTGCAGTGAACTCACAATGTCATCAGAAACAGTTAAAGTCGGGGTATCATCTGTGCCTTGCATCGCTTTGGTCAGTTCAAGTTCAGCTTCCGTATTTGTGAGGTCTTCCACAGCTTTACTGAGTTCCCGCTGACTTTCCTTAAACAAATTTTCCATCTCTTTAATCTTAACAGAAGCTAAGTTTAATTCTTCAAGAAGTTGAGCAGTTTCTTCACCTTGGGCAGCCATATCATTTTGTAACTCTATCACTGCTACATCAGCTTTTGCCAAGTCCTCTTCCAGTTGTGTTAGAGATTCTTCATTGGCAATTGGTTCAGCACTCCGTTGATTACTTTGCGCTTGGGTCTCGATTCTTTCCAATTCGGTGAGAGCTTTGCTCAATTTTGATTCAAGTAGAGCGATCATATCGGTTTCATCATCCTCAGTTTCAGTTTTTCGACTAGCAAGCTCTGTTTGTAATTCTGCAATCGTTTCTTCCGCTACAACAAGTTCATTCTCCAACTGAATAATTGATTCATTATCGATATTTCCATTCGGAGAAACATTTAAAGTCCGGGCATTTTTTTCCAATTGAGAAAGATCCTCGAGGGCTTGACTTAGTTTGTTTTCAAGAATTCTGATGGTCGATTTATCGTCATCAATTGTGCCTAAGTCAGTTGGTCCTGAATCTCCTTTTGCAAGAAGTCTTTTAAGCAGCAGCTGATTCTCGTTCCTCAGGGCATCAAGGTCACTTCCAGTTTGTCGACTTTCCAATTCATCAAGCTGATTGATTGCATTTGCCAATTCTTTTTCAAGCAACTCGACCGTTTTACCTTTCACTTTTTCTATACTTGCCAATTCATCCCTAAGATCTTGATTTAACTTACGAGAATCACTCAACTCATTTTCCAAGCTTACAAGAGATGAAATTCCAGTATCTTCAGAATCATTGAGTCGTTGCTCAAGATCCATGGTCAAAGCCTCCGCGCTTTTTAATTTTTCCTGTAAATCAGCAATCAAATTCTTTTGCGATAAACTTTGCCCGGTTCCTTGTTCTCGGATAATTGCAATTTCTGCCTCTAGGTCCTTTACCTTGTTTTGAAGTTTTAATTTCTGGTCTTCTCCCCTTTGTAATTCATTAAGCTGGGTCGACATTGCGTTCGCCAATTCAGTTCTCAAATTATCCACTTCCAGGTTAACAGACTCGGCTTCATCAAGGCTTTCCTGAAGAATCCGTATGGTTCCCAATGCTTCCTGCAATTGTGAAACTGCCTGACGAGTTTCCACAGATTCGCCGAGACCGGCAGTTTTCATGCGGGCAATTTCTTCCCTAGCTGTATCCAACTCGCTCTTTAATTCAAGCAAAAGGTCCTTGGAGTCCCTAGCTTGGGCAACAAGGTTTTCCTCTTCCATTAACAATTGGGCCCTGGTATCTTCAAGTTGTTGCTCGAGATTAATAATTGCAAGGGAACTCTCCTGTTTAAGGTTATCGTTCTCTTCAAGAGCAAAAACAAGTTCCACTTTTGCTTTATTTAACTCATCGCGAAGAGAAGCAACTACCATATCCATACTCCCGGATTGATTGCTTTGCGTTTCTTTTGTCTGATCTAAAACTTGATTCAAGTCTTCAAGCTGCCCAGCGATGACTTTCACAACATCGAGTTCTTCGTTGAGCTTTTTCTTTTCCTCCCGTAGCTGTGCAATTTCTTTATCTTTCCCAGCAAGGCTTCTCTCTCGGACATTCAGCTCATTAATAGCCTGTTTCTGCCTGATCAAAGCTGCATCTAATTCCATTTGAAGCCCATCAATCACCTCTGTAGCCCGGCTTTGCTCACGCTCAAAACGAGAGGCCAGTGATTGCATGCGTGCCTCTGAATTGGCCAGATTTTCTTCCATTTCATTCACAAAGGGAATGGCTGGCAACTGGCCGAGTGCGGCTTGGCTGATTGCTTCTTGGGCAAGTTGGGCATCCTCTTCCAGCTTTTTAATAGTGGTAGCAAATTCAAATTCCCTCTTTGCCATACTTTCCTGTATATTTGCTAGCTCCGCTTTTGTATTCTCAAGTTCTAGCAACGAATCTTGCAGTTCGTTCTCAAGAGAAATGACCCTCTCGGCCAACTCCACTTTTTCCTGTTGGTTCGACGCTCTTGCCTTGCTAACTTCTTTTTTGGCCGCATTGAGGTCGATAAGAAGCTTATTTACATAGGCTGGGCTTGCGGAACGAGAAGGACTGTCTCCCACTTCTTCCAATGTGCTCCGAAGTTGAAGGAGCTCTTTTTCAAGATCTTCTTTCTCTCCCAAGTCAACTTGCATACGAGCAATTTCTCCCATAGCTTTCCTCAGCTCATCTTGGAGATTTAAATAGGTTTCAGAGGAAGAATCCTGTGGAGCATTCCGTGCCATTTGCAGTGCTCTTTTCGTCTGCGTCAGTTCTCTTTCTAAAAGTAAAAGTCGACCCGAATCAGCACCCGAAGAAACTGCAGCCACACGGGCATTATCAAGCTCACGCCTCGTGCGCTCAAGCTCGGAGGTAACCGACCGAATCATAGAATTAGAGCGTTCCTGTTCAAGCAGAAGAGATTGTCGCGACTGGCGTAAGTCACTGCGAGTGGCTTCCAAATCATTTTGAAGCTGAGAAAGCTGCCTGGTTACTGTGTCTGCATTTGGAAGTCGTCCATCCGATGTATTCCATAGGGAGTTCTTCGCAGTTTGAAGTTCATTAACCATCATTTCGGATTCGCGCAAATTAGTCTGTAATGAGACAATTTCACGATACGCTTTTCGTAAGTCCGCTTGCATATTAGCTGTGTCTGCCGACAATTCCGAACCCATGTTTTTGGAATCGGCAAGCTCTTCTCTCAGCCTGCGAATCATATCATCCGAAGAATTGGTGGAAATTTGATTAACGGAAGGGACATCTCCAGCCGTACTTTGAATAGAGGAACCAATACTCTCTCCCGAAAGGGAAACCGCTTCATTTGCCTGGATGACTGCGGCTAAACTTCTTCCTGTCTCTGTTACAGGAGAAGGGTTGGGTTTTGTAGTTGATGCAACTTGTTGTTCTGGAGGAGGAGTAGGTGCGACCTGAAGCCCATCTACTTCCCGAATCAAAATATTGTACCCGGAGTTGGCATCTCTAACCGCATTGGAAGCCAATTGCTCTAAGGCTACAATCTCATCGGAGGTTCTTTGCAAGTTTTCATGTAACACCGAAAGAGCCGGTAATGCTTCGTCCATTCGACCCGCAAAATTGTTTTCTAAATCTTGATAGATCTTATCCGCCTCAAGCAACCTGCCCTCCACATTGGAAATACCCTTATTTAAATCTTTTGAGCGTAAACTCCAGGTATCAGATACGGCTTGCAGGTTTGAAGAAATACGAGATTTATCCGCTTGATTTCGAAGAACTTCAACTTTCGCATTAACTGCGTCTTGCTTTGCAGAGAATGATTCTGAAGAGCTTTTATCAGCAAGAGTATTCAATCTTTTTTTCAGGGTTGTCAGGGAATTTCCGATAATTTCAGATAATTCATCTGGAGAAGTCGTGGACTGACCCTCGCTTTCCGTAAACTGACTGAAACCTAATGATACAATACCTATAAGAAAGATGGGCACCCCTAACCACCCTTGTCTGAATAAAGAAAGGCAAAAATTTGTCATAATACAGAGGATGCTGAAGAGGAGATACTTAGCAAGACTTGATTTCTAGAACTGAATCTTAAAACCGGTCGAAAAATAAGTTTTCTGAAGAGAGTATTAGATCAAGTTAAATTACCCCATAAAAACCTTTAACAAAATGCTTTTCCTTATGGATATAATTGGTGCCCGAGGAGGGGGTCGAACCCTCACATCCATGGGATACCAGATCCTAAATCT
>ERZ807291.6716-NODE-6716-length-13728-cov-12.635705_pt1 | contig 13728 bp, 7 predicted proteins | sample MGYA00521257_ERZ807291 | MGnify/ENA primary metagenome ERZ807291 (study PRJEB31413, sample SAMN03169783) | marine metagenome | biome: Marine; feature: Water; material: Subsurface seawater | place: North Sea | collected 2011-04-28 | depth 1 m m ...
GCTACAGAAGCAGGTCAAATGAACTATTGGAATGGTAGCGCCTGGATAACCATTGCTGCAACAGTTAATGAAGGAGCAACATTGCAAATGATTGGGGGAGTCCCTACTTGGGGTGGTGGTACACCACCACCACCGCCACAAATAGGCGATTATTACCAAGGAGGTATTATTTTTTACTTGGATGGAGCTGGTGGAGGCTTAATTGCAGCAGTGGCAGATGTTTCACCTACTCAATGGGGTTGTGTGGGGTATGGAAATGCAGGAACGAGTACAGATGTAGGAACAGGAGCTACTAATACAACAGCAATCATTAATCATTGTCCCATAAATGGTATAGCTGCTCAATTATGTGATGCCTATTCAGTTACAGTAAATGGTGTTACATATTCTGATTGGTTCTTACCCTCATCAGGTGAATTGAACCTAATGTATCAAAATAAAGCAACGATAACCATCAGTGCTTTAGAAAACGGGGGTAGTTCCTTTCAAATATCTGAAACATGGACAGAGGATGGAATAACATATTTATATGGTCCATACTGGAGTTCTTCAGAATACTTAACCTATGGAGCGTACACAGTTGATTTATTTGATAATGGTAATCGGTTGTTAACCAATAAGAGCACCACAAGAAATGTGCGTGCAGTTCGGGCCTTTTAGTTATTTAATAATTTAATCAATATCGCTAAGCGGCCGGTTTATATTTTAAAAAAATGGCATTTGTACCTTTGAGTTAGTAATAGCGCATTAAAGTTGTTTAGACTAAAGTGAGTATGAAATTTAAATTGTGTTTCTATATAAAAAATAGATTTCCAAGAATAAATTATTATTCTTAATCCAGATCAATGCACAGGGGGGTAATGAATTAAATAGTTTTGCCCCCATTTAATTAGCAATTCACTCAATTATGAAAAAATTACTTCTAATCTTATTTTTAGGCTTTGCATTAGTTGGTTTTAGCCAAAATACAGACATTCCAGACCCTAATTTTGAACGAGCCTTAATAGAATTAGCATTAGACTCGGGTGAAGTTGATGGTCAAGTATTAACTGCAAATATTAGTGGTGTGACTACTTTAGATGTTTCAAATAAAAATATTTCAAATTTAACAGGTATTAAAGGTTTTACTGCCTTGACTTCTTTAAAGTGTGGCCCCAATCAATTAACAGAACTAAATGTTACTAGTAATTCTGCCTTGACTGTTTTTTGGTGTCATTCTAATTCGTTAAAAGAACTAAATGCAACAGGTATCCTGCCTTGAATATTTTAAGTTGTTATTCTAATCAATTAAAAGTAGTTATTTATAATGTTCTAGGAAAAGAAGTACTCAATACATCTATTACAAATAGTATAGATGTTAGTCATTTAGAGAATGGTATTTACATACTGCAACTGTCGGATGGTGTAAAAATAGCTACACAGAAAATTATAAAGAATTAAAAAAATAAATTTAATTAACAACTAATTTTCATTTCTTAACCTCGATCAATGCACAAGAGTTTTTAATTAAATAGTTTTGACGCTAATTATTGAACCCACTATTAAATTTAAATAATAAAAATTATAATATCATGAAAAAAGTTATTTTAACTCTTACTGCCTTATTTTTTACACTGCTCAGTTTTTCACAAGGAATTGCCGTCCAAGGTATTGCTAGAGATGCTAATAATACTGCAAGAGTAAGTACCCTGTTAACATTGCAATTTAAAGTTTATTATATACACCAAGCTACTGAAGTAAGCATTTATAACATGTCATCTGAAGTTACAACAGATTTTTTTGGAGTGTTTTCTCATGTTATTGATATAGAAGATGATGCAGGAACTGTAACTGAATTTGGTAATCAAGAACTGTGGTTAAGAATATCAGAAGGAAGTACTGTCATTTCTGAAGCAAAATTTAATCGAGTGCCTTATGCATATGCTGCTAGTAATGGTGTTCCTACGGGCTCTATTATGCCATTTATAGGAACAACTGCTCCTTCAGGCTGGCTGTTATGTGATGGCGGCACTATAGAAGCGGTACCTCACACAGTAGCTTTAAGAAATTTATTAGAAAGTAACAACACACCCGATTTACAAGGAATGTTTTTAAGAGGTGCAGGTAGAAGTCCTTTAAGTACTACAACCGCTGTTAAGGAAGGACCATTACTAATGAGCACGCAAGAAGATTCTAATAAATCACATATTCATAATAAAGGTAGTTTGTTGGCAACAGATACTGAAGGAATTGGAAGGGAAGCAAGAACACGTGGCGGTAAGCATAATCATCATATAACTTCAAATGGAACTTTGTATTCAAGAATAACCAGGGCAAGTAATGATGACCTAACAAAACCTGGTGCAACCACCTATGCTAATACTGGCTATGTTGCTGGAGCACTTGATCTTATGAATAGTCAAGTAATGCCAGATGCAGGAAGACATGAACATACTATTTCAGGTGCTGTAGCATCATCTGGAGGTATTGAATCACGCCCGGTAAACTATGGAGTTAATTATATTATTAAACTGTAATTCTCTGCTATGAAATTAAATGTATTCATTAAAAAAAGAGCAGCAATTTTTGCTATTCTTTTAGGGTTCTGCTCTTCAGTTTATTCACAGGGAAACACTGAAGGTGCAAAGGTAGTGACGGTTTCTCAAGTAGTTAATGGCACCGTTAATAGCAATCAATATTCTATACAAGTTGGTCTTCCTTATTTAGGAGGAATCACAGAAAGTTCTGAACTTACCACAATTCCACTAGACATTCGTTTTCCATGGGACATTCTGTATTTTTATGATACCTTTTCTGAAGAATCATTTACAGTTTCAAAAGGTTATTTTACAGATAAAGTTAAGATTAACTGGGCTATTAGAGCCAATCAAGATTTAATTTTAGGATTTTATATCTATAGAAGAGAATTAGGCGAATCAAACTACACAAGAATTGCTAGTTTAAGTTCTTTTACAACAGAATATGAGGACAAATATATAGAGGGTGCTGCACTCTATGAATATAAGGTGGAGGCCTTAGGTGTTTCCGAGACTCCAGAAAAGTACCAAACCTTTATAGATGGTATAGGATTCAGAAGTCCTTCTGGTATTGTAACAGGTAGGGTTACTTATGAGGGTGGAAACCCCGTAAAGGATGCAGTTATCTCTGCATCGTCTGATACAGGAACTCCATATAGTTCCTCAGGGATTCATATTCAAGATAATAGCAGTTTAAAAATAAACCGATTAAAAGAAGGTATTGAAAATCATATCACATTGCAGGCATGGGTTATGCCAAAGCCACTAAATTATGTTACAGATCTTAACGATGAAGTAACTGTTTTTTCATTAAAAAATTTGACGGGAGATATCGAAGCAAAGGTCAATGTTAGATTAGAAGGTAATGATTTTATTTTTAGTGACAATTATCTAGAGGTTGATATTGCTGGAAGTGTATTTAGACTCCACAACTTTTATCCCTCAGGCAGTCTCAATTCAAGAGGTGACGATGTACTAATAGATGTATTATCTTTTCATTATCATTTTACCCATTTTACCGTAACTATGGTGGACGGTGATACTCCAATTTTGTATATAAATGGGCGAAAAATAGACCAAACCTATGTAGATAAGGTTAATGCAGCCTTAACAGTTGGTGAGGCAGGATATGATTCTGGTTCTACTGACCCGTATCCTGACCTAATTTTTTCAGTAGACGTACCCAACACTACAATTGATTTTGATAGTTGGAGGGAAATACAATTTGGATTTAAGGATTCTGCACCCATATACATAGATGAAATTAGAGTTTGGAATAGCGCACTACCTGAAACTGATGTATATAAGGATTACAAGCGTATCATTGATGGTAATGACATCAATTTAATTTCTTATTTAAGAATGGATGAAGCCGCAGGAAACGTGGCATACGATATGTCACACGCGGGTTTTAACTACAATAACAACAATGCTGCCGTTTATACTGCTGAAGAAACAGAACCAACAGCGCCAGTTTGGGTTTCTGGGGAGAATACTCCTAGCTCAACTCAATTGGGTGTTTTGGGAATTACAGATGACAATGGAAATTATATCATCAGTGCAATCCCATACAGTGGTGTTGGAGAAACGTATGCCATTACACCAATGTTAGGAGTTCATGAGTTTGACCCTGGCCAACAATTAATTTTTATTGGAGAAACTACTTCAGTAACGAATAACGTAAACTTCATAGACAAATCTTCCTTTATATTTAAAGGGAAGGTGCGTTATGATTCGAGAGGGGTATTTAAATCTTTTGTGGAGGTTAATCAAGAGAATGAGGAAGAGAATCAGGGTAATGAATACATTCCTATAACTGGTGTTATTCAAGAAGGCTATAATTTTTATAAAGTAGGGGGTGACCGAGCTTATCAAAAAGGGCGGTATTGGTTTAATGATAATGGAACACCGGACGACGATAATGATAATTATTTAGAAGAATATGTAAATATCCCCTCTGAAGGAGTTAATATTTACATAGACAATCAGATTGTATTAGACGCTAACAATGAGCCTATCGTTTCCAATAGTGAAGGAGAATTTATAATTAAGGTCCCAATAGGAAATCATTTTATAAGTATTAGAAAAAATGGACATGAATTTGCGTATTCAGGAAGATTTCCTGCAGACGACACAACAGATGACGACAACTTAGAAGAATTTTTTCAAGATAGTGAAGAGTTCGTTACTTTTATCGATCAAACAAAAGTAACCGTTGTGGGTAGAGTTGTTGGTGGAGCTGTTGAAAGTGCAAAAACAATAGGATTCGGTGATATAGAGTCGGTAGAAAGAATTCTTACAGATTCAAACGGATTTCAACTGCCACCCGAGGTAGTTACTTCTGTTAATAATATAGGAAAAGCAACTATTTCTTTTGGCTATACGCCAACAGGCTCCACTGGGCCTGAGCTTGAAACAAGAGCAATTGATACCACAAATATTTTCACAGGCGAATACCGTAAAATTTTGTTACCATTGCAGTATTATCTTTCTACAGATGATGTGAAAATTATGTCTAATCCTAATTTAGAAATAATTGCAAGTGGTAAAACTGAAATGAGAGATTTTAGAATAATAAAAACTCCAATAATTCCTTCTTATGAATATGCTGATGGACAAACTATAACAGGAAGGCCTTATACATACAACAGAGATTTCAACTACGAGTCAGATCCTATTTTACGTGTCTTAGAACAAACGGCTGAAACTGAATTGGAAAAAGCAGATGGAACAACAATCAGTTTAGATGATGTAAAGTTAACGATTGACTCGCAAGAGGATGAATCGGTTTTAATATATAGACAATTTCAAACGTATTCTATTCAAATGAAACGTTATCAGGAATATATTAATAAAGATGCAAATATAGATGATGATATCGATGCCATACTCTACTTTGAAGTCCCAATAACAGATGGGGAACTTGCAATAACGAACAACTTAGCTTTGGATGATTCTGGTTCTATACTTGTAAGTGAAAGAGATCCAAGTATTATAAATTATACATTTAGAGCCGGAGAACCAGTAATAAATGGAAGCACACAAACGATAAATATTGAATATCGTGTAAATAATATTGATACTAATGCGAATGGTTATATAGGAAAAGGAATTATTTTAGGAGGTATATCCAATGATAATCAAGAATTTATTACATGGGCACCCGAAACACCAGCTATAATATTAAGAGATCCTCCAGGATCTAATAGCTATGCAACCATTCATAAGGGGGAAACTTTTTCATTTACTTCAGAAGCGAATTTAACAAATTCTGATAATACATATTTAGGTACTGCGAACTCGTTAGGCGCGTCCTTTGGTGCTGGTGGTGGTTTAGCAGGACCCGTAATTAGTGGTTCTGTCGTAGACGTTCTTGATTCGTCGCTTTCAAAAACAACTTCTAGTTCAGATGGAACCAGTCTAACCGAAACATATACTTTTACTCAAAGCATTTCTACAAGTAGCGAACCAAATATGGTAGGAGCAGATGCCGATGTATACATAGGTAATTCCTTTAATATTAACATGGGCTTATATTGGAATGTAGATATGAGAGCCTCAGCTACCTCAAACGTCTTTACTGACGGTGTGCCTCAAACAGAAAACAATATGAGACTTACAACCTCAACTAGTGGTGAATCGGATGTTGAATTTTTTATAGGCAAACAAAAGGCGGTTTCTGTAATTAAAGATGAAAGTGAAACTACCGCTTTCTTCTATACTCAGTTTCATATTCTCAATACACTCATTCCAAATTACGAATCAATTATTGCTGATATAAATAATGGTGTAACTTCTCCAAATCCAGAAGAGAAAATTTACACTGTACCACAATACGAACAGCAAATTAAATTGTGGAGAACGGTTATTAAAGAAAACGAAGAGGTAAAGTACAGGGCTTTAAAATCTCGTGCAAGCTACTTAGAAGAGCTACTAACAAACGTAGACATTGAGATTAATCGTTTAGTGGCAGCGCTCGAAGATTTACGTGAGACGTTTCTTGATAATATTCTTGATAATAGCACCACCTATAAAGAAGAAGAATTAACACTAACGAATAATTTATCATTAGCGCGTTCAAAAAGAGAATTAATAAACGCCCGCTTTGACGACAATTTTTCTTTAGATAGTGGGGTTGGCGAAGTTTCGAGAAGTATTGAAACTGCCATCGTTAACTCGAGCTCAACATCATTTAATTTAGAGCAGGTAGATGCTTTATCTAATGAATTAGGAGCCGATTTACAAGGAATAGGAATTGTAATTACGACAGGTGGTTATGACGGTATAGATAGAAATTCATCTTCAACATCTGAACAAACAACTACTCAATCTATTTCTTACACACTTGCCGATAGTGATCCTGGAAATTATTTTAGTGTTGATGTTGTAAACTCTTTTGATGGGAACGGACCTGTTTTCATCACCAAAGGGGGAAGTACATCCTGCCCTTACGAAGCTGCTGAAAAATCGCTATTTTATAGTTTTTCATATGATGATCCAAATGTTTTACCTTTAGGGGAAAATCAGCAAGAAGATTTAAGTATTGCTACACAACAAATTGAACAACCGCAAATTACTACGGATAAAAATATAGAGAATAATGTTCCCTCATATGCTGCAGCTGAATTTAGAGTAAGATTAGAAAACTTAAGTACATCAGATGTTCAGTCCGATTATGTTTTAAGAGTCAACCAAGAAACAAATCCGAATGGTGCAATTATTAATGTATCTGAAGGAATCCTATTTCCAGCACTTAGAAATGGAGTAATAACTGAGTTTGTTGTAACTATTGAGAAATCTTCTCTGGATTCAGATAATGATACTTATGAGGATATTGAAATTATTTTTGAAAGTAATTGTGACAGTAACATAAGTGATTCTGTAATCCTTTCTGCTTATTTTGTGCCTGCTTGTTCTAATGTGGTGGTGTCTGCTCCCTTAGACAATTGGGTGTATAATACTTCACAAGGTAATAATCCGTTAGCAATACAATTAAGTGAATACAATACTGATTTTTCTGGTTTAGAGAAAATAGACTTGGAATTTAGACAATCAAGTTCCTCAACATGGACGCGTTTACAAACCTATTATGCAACTCAGACTCTTTTAGATGCTGCAGGTGTTATGGGAGAAACCCAAATTGATTTGATAGGTGAGGAGGGTATAATTAACTATGCTTGGGATATTGAAGGTCAAAACATTCAAAACGGGTCGTACGAAATCCGTGCTATTAGTTATTGTGAAAACGGCACGTCCACAACTTCTGAAGTGATTTCAGGCAAAATAGATTTATCGCGTCCCATAGCTTTTGGAACCCCAACTCCAATAGATGGTATTTTAGGTATTGGTGAAGATCTATCTATGCGTTTCAACGAAGCTATTTATTATACCTCAGGATACAGTATAATCGAAATTACAGGAGAAACCAACCAATTAGAGATTGATAATAATGTCTCTCTTTCTTTCAACGGTCCCTCAAATACTGTAACCATAGAAAATCCTTATATACAAACAGGCAGTTTTAGCTTTGAATTTTGGATGAATACTGGAAATACTCCTAATCCTGGCACTATTGTAGCGCAAGAAGGAGGAATTAATATTGATTTGGTAAGTAATGGAATCCGTTTCCAATTTGGAGAATATACAGTCTCTAAGGACTTCACACACGATGACCAATTTCATCATTATACATTTACATATGACAGTGCCGATGGAAGTATGAATATTTACAGAGATGCTACATCCACAACATATGAAGAGGCAGCACCTCCAAATGTGCAATATAATTTTGATGCAGATATGGTATTTGGAGGGGATACATTTAGAGGAAATCTTCACGATGTAAGACTTTGGTCCAAAGCCTTAAGTTCGTCTAACGCATATGCAAATATGCGAACTAAGTATCTAGGAAATGAACTTGGTTTGGTAGGTTATTGGCCAATGAACGAGGGTCATGGAGATATAGCATATGATAAAGCACGTTTCAAACATGCGCAAGTAAACACCACATGGACTATCAAACCCAAAGGAGAAGCTTATGAATTTTCAGGTAATCAATACCTAACTTTAGATGCGGTAGGATCGGTTCAACTCACAAAAGAAATGGACGCAACACTTTCTTTTTGGGTAAAAACAGATCAAACTCAAGACGCGACTATTTTTTCTAATGGTAGAGGAGACAACACCGATGAGGCAGTAAATGGAATAAGAAAAAAATGGGCTGTAAACTTAAATAGCAATGGAATTTTATCCTTTGAAAGCAATAACAACTCTTATAATCTTACCACAACAAGTATAACGGATGGTCAATGGCATCATGTTTCGATTCTAATCAATAGATTAGGTAATTTAAAAACGTATGTAGATGCAGACTTGATAAGTACCCATCCTGTATCAGATATTTCAGCCTTTTCTGGTAGTAAAATTTGGCTCGGTGCGAGAGGTCAAACACATCAAGGAGGAGAAAGAGTAGATCGTGTATTTAGTGGATCAATTGATGAATTAAGACTATGGAATACAGTTCGATCTTTTGAACAAATTGAAAGAGATCGTTTCTTTGAAGTTGATTTAGATAGCCCAGGTTTAATGCTTTATGCAAGAATGAATGCCCCTATAACCCCAAACTCTTTGGAAGGGCCAATATATACCCGTACAATAGGGAACTCTACTGCCGAGAGTATATCAAATATGAGGATAAAAAATTCACTAAATACGGGTGAAGCAAATTATGATGATATGGGACCAGCAGTTAAACCTGCAAGAAGTACCATTAATTTTCAAGTGAGTCATGTGATCAATGGCGATCAAATAATTATGGAGCCGGTAGTCTCTAGCCTGGCTGTAATAGAAGGTCAAGTGTTAGATATTACGGTTGACAGAATGTTTGATGCGTCAGGGAATCAGCAAGCATCACCCATCACTTGGACTGCCTATTATAATAAAAATCAAGTCGATTGGTATATAGACGGAGCCAAAACAGTTTCAGAAGCTGAAATGATTTTTGGAGATGAAAAAACATACACAATTCTTGTTGTGAATTCTGGAGGGACCTCTCAAGATTTTAGCTTGTTAAATGTTCCTAATTGGTTAACGCTAAGTGAATCTAGCGGAGTGCTAGCCCCAAATAGTAGTATTGAAATATCAGCAACAGTTGATAGTGATTTGGCTGCAGGGGATTATGAACAAGATTTGTTTTTAAGTACCGAATTTGGGTATGATCAAAAAATTCAATTAAAATTAAATATTTTCTCTGATATTGATTGGACTCTAGATCCAAATGATTTTCAATACAGTATGAATATTATAGGTCAGATTAATATTGATGATGTATTGGCAGAAGACTTAAAAGATAAAGTAGGTGTATTTTATAATGACGAATTAAGAGGTGTGGCTCAAGTTATTTATGACGCGAACTATGGGTATTTGGTCTACCTCACTGTCTATTCAAACACAGCGTCTGGTGAGATTTTAAATTTTAATATTTGGGATTCTTCAGAAGATAAAATCTTAGAAGCAACATTGAACGAAAATGTAACAACAGAGTTTGTTTTAAATCAAGTTTTAGGTTCTAATGCTACCCCTGTCATCTTCAAGAATACAGGAGGAATAAGCCAAAGTATTCCCTTAAATCAAGGCTATACCTGGATATCATTTCCTGTAGAAAACGCTAATTTTTCAAATGTAAATACTACTACTGCAAATTTAACTCTTGAAACAAATGATCTAATTTTAAGCCACTCTCCCTCTCTTTTAGAGACGTATTTTAACGATCCTCAAGATGCGAACAATAGCAGTTGGTCAGGAAGTATAAGCTCAAATGGAGGCTTTAGTACAAGCAAAATGTATAAAGTACGATTAGCAAATGCACAAAACTTAGATGTGTCTGGAACTTCCGTAGATTTATCTACTTGGACATTCCCAATCCGCGAAAACTGGAACTGGCTTCCTTACGTCATTGGAGAGAATATAAGAGTAGGCGAAGCGTTGTCTAATTTTAATGCCCAAGAAGATGATGTGATCAAATCTCAAAATGAATTTGCTATCTATGATCGAATTTATGGATGGGCCGGAAGTTTGTCTTATTTAGAAAAAGGAAAAGGGTACATGTTAAAATCTTCTTCGGAAATGGAAGAATTTAAATATCCTAATTATTTGTCTAGAGGTAAAAGAAAAAAAGCTGTAGTAAGTACTTCTGCTAAAAGTAGCTCAGACACTCAAAGCGCGTTTAATGGATTCTCACAAAATATGAATGCTGTTATTCAATTACCATACGGTTATACAAATGTATATGCATACAATACCGCAGGAGAATTACATGGACACTCCGTAACCCAGATGGTAAATGATAAAGAGTTATCTTTTATGACCATAGTTGGCGATACAAGTCAAAATCAACTGTTGGTATTTCATATCGGTGATGGAGATACAACCAAGCGTACTTCAAAAACAATTAATTTTGGTGCGGACTCAATTTTAGGAACAACCAGAGATCCCTACATAATTGACCAGGATGATATTGATTTGTCTAACGCTCAATTTCTATTTTATCCTAACCCTAGTAAGGACGGATTTGTGTATTTAGATTTTTCTGCTCAAAATGAGCAAATAACGCAAGTGCGTATTTACAATATGCTAAACCAGTTGTTGCTTGACATGCCAGTTGAAATTAAAAAAGGTCGCAACCTTATAAAGATTCCTGTTAATTTCGCAATCGGTACCTATTTATTAACTACAACGATAGACAATGAGATTCATTACAATAAACTAATTTTAGATGAAAAATAAAAAAACACTTATCGTAATTATAATAACGTGTCTTATTTCATTAAGATTAAGTGCGCAAGCACCGTCTTGGCAAGTGAATGAAAATGAATTTGAATATACAATGACAATGGTTGCATATTTAAATGTAAATGCAACCACCTTATCGAACACAAACGACATGATAGGCGCTTTTGTAGGCGATGAATGTCGGGGGGTTGCAAACTTGATTTATGCAGAATCTACAGACAATTATTTTGCATATTTAACAGTGTTTTCGAATTCAACCTCTGAAATTGTAAATTTTAAAATTTATGATTCTAACAGCGATGCGATCACAGTTGCTGATCAAACATTGCCATTTGAAATTAACAAGCATTACGGGAGTATTAGTTCAGATTTTGGTATTTCAAAACCTACACCAACGTATTTTAAGAAAAACGTATTGCCTTGTGACACCTCTATAGGAGCCATTATGGTGATGTTTGAACAGGATAATGTGTCTTTAACTCTTGAGAAGGATAACCAAATACTTAGTGCTAATACATCAGCAGGGGAAGCTCAATTTGAAAACCTTGAAATGGGCACCTATGTTTTAAAAATCAACGATAGTTTCAAAAAAACAATCACTATTGAACTCCAAAATTAATATATGAAAAAGATTTTATTCTCTCTAATTATACTTTTATTTATTAGTTGTTCAAAAGAACAACCTCCAGAGGTTTTCACACTAACTATTACTTCCAATCCAACTGAAGGAGGAACAATAACTCCTTCAAGTAGTGAGTTCGAAGAAGGAACTATGGTTACTTTAGAAGTTAATACTAACACTTATTACGAGTTCGATAAATGGAGTGGTAGTTCAAATAGTTCAGAATCTACACTAACTATTACTATGGATAGTAATAAAAACATAATTGGAAACTTTGAGTTAATGGATTCAGATGGAGACGGAGTGAATGATGAATTAGATACATGTTCAGATACTCCAAGTGGAGAAACAGTAGATGATAATGGATGTTCAGATTCACAGAAAGACCCATGCGCTAGCTTCACTTTACCCGAATTTATAGAAGTTTTATAAACTTTATCTTAACAAGATAAAGTAATAAAATTAATCTTTTATTTCGCAAATTCTATCTATTTTTCTATGTAAATAATTTCTGTGTTTATGAGCAGGTTCTGCCGGTCATCTTAACGCTCAATTTAGAGCCTATATATGCGATTATTTTAGCGCTTATTATTTTTGGTGAAGAATAAAAAATAAATCCTATACAGATTTTATAAATAAGTCATGTCCAGCAGAAAAGCCTGCTTTAACTTCTTCGAAAGTCAATTTTGTGTCATTTACATTAAAAACAGCGTCTTCAGTAAATATTGATTTTACAGTTGCAATGTTATTGTCTTCATATGCTTTGGTAAATTGTAACATAGCATCTGATTTAGAATCATTACCAAACATAAAGCCAGACTTAGGATCGTCGTTATTACTTGTTTTTTCTTTAGTTTCTGTATTACACGATACCGTCCAGACCGCAAAAGCATCTCATTTATGAGATGCTTTTTTGGTTTTATATCACTGTAACTTATTGTTTTTCAATTATTTACAGGGTAAAATTTCACTATTTTTTCGCAATCTCAAAAACCGCTCGGGGACTAAACCGGGGACTCTTTTTTTCTTGTAACCCAAAATAATTTTTATTTTTAAAATAAAGCAACTGGCTTTTTTAAAATAATTTTAGCACCAATAAGTGGGCTTATGAATATACGAAAAAGAGCACTGTTTGTTATTTTATAAAACAATTTTTATTTTTTTAAATAAAGGGATGTCGACAGCATTTAGGGAGCGTTTTGATTTTTTGCTCTAAAAAAACCATTAGATATCTCGGTTTTTAAAATAGCTAAAAAAACAACTTATTGTAACGGATGCATTCCAGAGTAATTACGCATTGATTTTTCATTGTTTTTTAGTTCATTTGAAAACCACTCCGCCATTGATTTTACTGGGGTTTTCCTTTGGTTGTATGTGCTTATTATTTTTAATAAAATTTAAGGATCAAACCCATTAAAAGTTCCATTGAAAACAATGAAAATCATGGTCAAAAAAAGAATTGAATTTTCAAAAATTATTCTAGGAGATAATATTTATGTTTTTAATACCTTTTTCACTCCTTTTTTCATTGAAAAAAAGTGTTTTTTCCTTTGTGAAATTTAGCATTATTAAAATCAATGAACTTTTAGCATTAGTTGTATTGAAAACCTTGCATAGTATCGTCAAGTGGCCTATTGATTTTACTGAGGTTTTCCTTTGGTTGTATGTTCTTATCATTTTTGATGATTTTTAATAAAATTTAAGGATTAATATCATTGAAAGCACTATTGAAAACAATGAAAATAATTGTCAAAAAAAGAATTTTATTTTTCAAAATTATTCTAGGAGATAATATTTAAG
>ERZ807291.6719-NODE-6719-length-13722-cov-6.014487_pt1 | contig 13722 bp, 11 predicted proteins | sample MGYA00521257_ERZ807291 | MGnify/ENA primary metagenome ERZ807291 (study PRJEB31413, sample SAMN03169783) | marine metagenome | biome: Marine; feature: Water; material: Subsurface seawater | place: North Sea | collected 2011-04-28 | depth 1 m m ...
ACCGGTTTACAGCCGATTTCTCTTGTTTAATTGAGCCTGACTTACTGCTAGAGCCATTAGTGAATCAATGGGCACTTAGGATTAGAGAAATATTAAAAAAAGTAGACGAAAGCCTAACTTTTCACTCTCGAAAATTTGAATATCTCAGCACCATAGATGTCGACCAAGCTTGGAAATTTAAGCACAAGGGGGGATTGCGAAATGTATTGGGAACCTTTAGGGATATAAAGGAAGGTAAATGGGAAAATTTTAGAGATCGATGGCCGGTGCTCTTCAATTTGAAAAAGGATCCTTTTTATGAAGCATTTCACTGGCACAAGACACTTGAGACTAAATTTTCTTTGTCGCCACACTACTTTATCTTGCTTGGTGATTATGGTAAGTATGATAAGAATACGCCGTATGATAATTCTAATTTCGTCAGGTTGATAAAATCCTTGGATACGGATGCATCAGTGGGTATACATCCCTCCTATCAAAGTAATGATGAAGAATATCGAGTAGCACAAGAAATCAGTAGATTAACTGCCATGTTAGAGAGGCCTATTTATACATCACGGCAGCATTTTTTGATGCATTCTATGCCAAAGACCTATAGACACTTGCTGCAGTGTGGTATTCAAGAAGATTATACGATGGGCTATAGCACTCATTTAGGGTTTAGAGCGGGTATAGCTGCCCCTTTTTATTGGTTTGATTTAGAGAATAATGTGCAATCAGATCTCAGATTGATACCATTTTGTGCGATGGATATCACCCCGTTACACTATCGTGGAGAGTCGCCTACAGAAGCTACTAAAACGATAGGTGAGCTGATGGACAAGGTATATGCCGTGAATGGCTTATTTATAAGTCTATGGCACAATGAAAGTTTCAGTGAAACTGAGCGGTGGTACGGATGGAGCTCAGTATATGAGCACATGCTAGCAAAAGCCCAAGCACTTAAGAATTCGGGCCATTAAGCCATACCGTTAGATTAGACTATCCTGTAGTTTTGATACTCTCCTATTCTCCAACCAGTAAGCTTTTCTATACCATACAAGAATCGAAGCTTTAGACCAAATGATTTTATACTTGGATCTTTATCAAACTTCCAGTTCATAGCACTTATTCGTTCGTGCATCACTTTAGGGTGAGAACCTGTAAACGGTTTTATAGAATCAATCTCAGAATAGTCAAAATCCTTGGATGCATCAAATTTCTTGTCGATATAAGCATCATCATGCCACAACTTATTGGCTTCGCGTAATTTAGCCATTTGGTAGCGTGGGTGTCTTACCCAGCCATAATGATAGATTTCCGCTTGAATGGGTTTTACACGCAGCTTTTTACCTTTTTTTCTAAAACCTTGAGCATCTTTATAACTCCGAATACTTTTATCATTCTTGATAATACGGATTTCTTTGCGATACCAAGTACGGCTATCCCCTAAATAATCATAACTGCCATAAAAGTGTGCATAATCAAAAAGGAGTCCATCCACAGTATCATCTTTTTGGTAGGTTTCCATTTTAGAGGTTATTTCGGAATGATACTTCTCGTGTACACACTCGTCTCCTTGAATATAGAAGCACCAATCAGCTTTTTCTGAGACAGCATCAAAAGCTTTGTCGGTTTCTACTGCTAACACCTTCCCTCCTTCTCTTAGTGTATCATCCCATACTGTCTCCACTATTCTAATTTTATCACCAAGAGATTGGATTAAGTCAAGAGTGCTATCTTCACTTAAACCTACGGCTACTACCATTTCATCCACTAGCGGAAGTATGGAAAGTATGGCCTCCTTTACAGGATAGTCTAGCTTTACAGCATTTTTTATAAAAGTAAATCCGGATACAAACACAAGTGCAAATTTAGGACAATAAAAAAGAGGCATACACCGTATGCCTCTTTTTATATGGATTAGTCTTTACTAAACTTATTTAGAAAGAATTACTTTCTTAGTAGTTGACCCTTCGCTAGTCACAATGTTAAAGAAGTAAACTCCTTCAGCATAGTCGCTAATGTTGAGGTTTAATGTGTTTTCTCCTGCGTTTACATTGTTAAACGTGTATGCATTGATTTCTTGACCCATTGCATTGGTTAGACTTACGTTTACGTCTGAGTTTTGCGTTAAGCTAAGAGCTATATTAGCTACACCAGCTGTAGGGTTTGGAGATACTCCTGCATTTATCGCTTTAGTTACATCTTTAACTCCCAGTTTAACCTCTTCTGCATAGGTAGATTGTAGTACTTCCTTTGTTGCATTATCTTGAATCCATACTACTACTTTAAGGTTATTGAAATCCTCTACATCATGGTTTGTATTGATATTGATCCAACTAGATTGCTGTCCACTAGAAGCTAATTTATATTCTCCTTTGAAATCTACTTGATAGGTTTTAGAAGTAGGCGTACCTGAGATTATATTAATAGACTCTCCTGAAGTAGGACTCATAAATCTCTTAAATACGTGTAGGAACTCAGTTTCACCGTTGGTCTTAACGTTCTTATCGTTGTACGTTTCAAGAACTGCTGCGTATACACTTACATTGTTTAGGTTTTTAATTGCATCTACATTAATAGTAGTCACCACTGACTGTCCCCATTTATCAAAAGTAGCATCTAATTCTACTAAGCTGAAATTAGCTAGTGCCTGTGTGTGAAGAGCTGGTGTGAAACTGTTTGCGTTTCCGTCCCATCCTCCGTCTATTTCCATGCGAGGTATAGAGTTAATAGCGTAGTAATTTCTTCTACCTACAGATTGAGAAGAAGCATATGGGTCTCCAGAACCTGGGAAGTTTTGTTGATACTTAATATAAGTACATTCAGTTTCTCTTTGTCCGTCTATGATGTTATGAAAATTAGTATTACCTGGAGTACAAGGGCCGCAAGTTGAAGATGTAAATATTTCATAAAAAGGTACTCGTGTAGGAGCACTCTCATAAACATTAACTACAAAAGACTGCTCATTGTCATTATCAGTTTTTTCATCAGCACCTCCGTTAATACTGCCTAATGCAACTGTAATATCATAAGAACCTACCGCAGCTGGTGTCCATGCTGTAGTATGCGTGAAAGAACGCACAGCTCCTGGAGCTATACTTGTAACAAAATTATCTGTAACTGCTGATCCAGCTCCTACAGTATAAGATAGGTCAAGAGAAGTAATTGTCTCACTACCAAAGTTTCTTACTTCAGTTACTGTAGAGACAGCCCCATTTGATATAATCACGTCTTTCTTCATTTCTACAGAAAGAATCCCAGCATCTTTTCCTGCTTGAGGTCCTACAAAGAATGAATATACTTTATCATCTGATGCAACATTTGATTGATTCGCTGAAAATGCAGTATTAGGACCTGATACAGTTATTCCTTCAGTACCGTCGCCATTATTACATCCGATAGTAGCAGTTTCAGTAAACGCTGTACCTAATGTTAGTTGTGCTTCGTGTATTATATCAAAACCACCTTGCTCGTGAAGAACAATACCAAAAGTCAGTAGTTCGTCTATTTCAGAGTTACGATCCTTATGATTCGCTTGAAACCACTTAATAACGTGACTTCTATTTGGAGCCGTTCCTTCCGTAGAAGTAATCACAGCAAAAAGGAAACCTTGGTTTTGTTCAAGTTCTAAATCATCCCAAAATGCCATAATTGCATTTTTTGGGGCACTTGCATTTGGTAAAAGTGTGTTTGTTGGATTAGAAACAGTCTCAGCAACATCAAAGGTTATGTAACCATTATCACTCACTAAATAACTAGTGTAATCAGTGCCATAAAAATTAAAAGCAAAAGGAATTGTCTGTGCACTAGAGAGCACATCATTTACCTCACTATTAGGATCACTTCTGTTAGCGGTAAGAGCTAAATCATAAGTAGTTGGTACACCTTGATAGTAAGGTGCAGCACTACCTGTACCCCCTAGGTAATAATAGGTTTGTGCATACCCCATACTTGCAATGAAGCATAGAGATAGTAGTAATGTAATTTTTTTCATTTGTTGTTTTTTTATTTAAAGGTCGAAATGTACATATTTTTATGACTTGATGAAATTCTTGAACGTTTTTTCTACGTAAAATTTATAAACTCCTCTGTTTATAAACACAGCATATCAAGTCATTTAACATTTAAAACGTCGCAAAACATACTATCAGGCTATAAAAAAACCTTGAATCGTTGATAAAACAAGAGATTATGCATTCATAAAATGACTCGACATTGAAGGTTGACTTCCTTAACCGAATAGGCATCTCTGTAAATGCAGTTACACCCTGTGCATTGTAGTTTGACTGAGCCAAAATCATATTCAAGCATTGAGTTCTTGGAGATGCTGCTTCAGTACCCACACATATTTCCGAGTCAGAATTGCAAGACTGGTTTTTAGGTGTCCCATTTTTACCCTCAAAATACTACCTTCGCCCGATGAATGTAAGAGACTTAGAGCCAAAGGTAGTATGGAATCATTTTTCAGATTTGAATGCTGTACCTCGTCCTAGTAAGAAGGAAGAGCGTGTGATAAAATTCATGGAGGATTTTGGAAAGAAGCTAAATCTTGATACATACACAGACGCTGCTGGAAATGTAATTATCCGAAAACCAGCTACGACTGGAATGGAAGATAGACAAACCGTTATCCTACAATCTCATGTAGACATGGTACACCAAAAAAATGCAGATACTGATTTTGATTTCGATACTCAAGGTATAGAAATGTACGTGGACGGTGACTGGGTAAGAGCTAAAGGAACTACTCTAGGTGCTGATAACGGTATGGGTGTAGCTGCTATAATGGCGGTTTTGAGTTCTACAGATATCCCTCACCCTGCTATAGAAGCATTATTTACCGTAGATGAGGAGACTGGGATGACAGGTGCTATGGAGCTAGAAAAAGGTATACTTAAAGGTACTATTTTACTTAATCTAGATACAGAAGATGATGACGAATTTAGTATTGGGTGTGCAGGTGGTATAGATACCAATACAAAGTATGTCTACGACCAAGTACCGGTAATGGACGGGTCTCAGACGTATAATATTACAGTAAATGGGTTGAATGGAGGTCATAGTGGTGTCCAAATTAATGAAGAACTAGGGAATGCGAATAAAATAATGAATCGCTTGATGTATGGTTGTCAAGAGTATAACCTACAAATAGTGAGCATAAATGGAGGTAGCTTAAGGAACGCTATTCCAAGGGAAAGTTTTGCGACCATTGCCGTGAGCCCAACTTATTTAGAAGAGTTTGAGAAACGAGTGACCTTCCTCAAAGAGGAAATTGCTATTCAAGACCCGAATCTGAATATTCACATAGAAGCTACTTCACAAGCGGGTAAAGCAATGAGCTTAGCAGATACCATACAAGTGACTACAGCACTGTATGCTGTGCACAATGGCGTATTCAAGTATAGTAGAGCCATAGAGGGCTTAGTAGAAACATCCTCTTCTCTTGCTAGAGTAATCGTAAATGATGGTGAATTTATCACACAGAGTCTGCAGCGTAGCTCCGTGGAAAGTGGAAAGTACGATGTGGCATACACCGTAGCCGCTCCTTTCCATCTAATGGGTTGCAGTGTGGAGCATAAAGGCGACTATCCAGGCTGGGCACCAAACCCTACATCAGCTATTTTAGATGTGCTTGTAGCTAAATACAAAGAGCTATTTAACGATGAAGAACCAAAAGTAATGGCCATACACGCAGGACTGGAGTGTGGTCTTTTAGGAGAGCGTATCCCGGGACTAGATATGATCAGCTTCGGTCCTACTATTAAAGGAGCACACAGTCCAGATGAACGTTGTGGCATAAAGTCTACTGCTAAATTCTGGATGTTGTTGAAAGAGATATTGGTGAATGTGCCGGGGAGGTAGTTGTAAGTTTGTAGTTAATGGTTATTAGTCGTACTCGGGATTCCAGCCGAATTGTATTGTTATGTCTGAAAACACTTTATTCAGAAAGCCACACAAGTCGTTTTATTAAGCTTACTAATGAAAGGGATACCTTTAAAACTGGTTCTAGCTTCAAGAGTATAGGTTAAGTTACTCATACCTCTCAAATTTAAAATGATATGATCATAGTTCTAAATGTTCCTTAAACTTGCACTATTAACTACGAACTAATAACTATCAACTACGAACTAAAACTAAATGGCAGCATCATTTCTAGCGTTACTAGATGACATATCACTTTTAATGGATGATGTGGCTACCATGAGTAAGGTCGCCACGCAAAAGACTGCAGGCATACTTGGAGATGATTTAGCGGTAAACGCTGAAAAATCTTCTGGTTTTCTGAATAACAGAGAACTTCCTGCGCTATGGAAAATAACCAAGGGATCGCTCCTCAATAAATTAATCATATTGCCGGTAGCATTTTTATTAAGCGCCTTTGTACCTATAGCTATTATAGTGATTTTACTGTTAGGTGGGGTCTATTTGGCCTACGAAGGAGCAGAGAAAATTTACTATTTCTTATTTCACAGAAAAGAAGTAAAATCTGCCAAAAAGTTAGTGGATCAGACTCCTAAAGAGATGACTAACCTAGAAAATGAACGCGTTAAATCTGCCGTTTTTGTTGACTTTATATTGTCTATAGAGATTGTGATTATAGCGCTTAGCACCGTTACAGAGAGTGAGTTGAAGGTTCAGATTATCGTTGTTTCGCTCATTGCAGTACTCGCTACTGTTGGCGTATACGGTATAGTGGCTTTAATCGTTCGGATGGACGATATGGGATATAAGCTCATAAAGGAAAACAAAAATAAGTACACAAAGAACTTAGGTATCGGTCTTGTAAAAGGATTGCCTATTGTGATTAAAACACTAAACGTAGTGGGTACTATAGCACTAGTAGTAGTGGCTGGAGGTATTTTTACGCATAATATCCATTATGTTCATGACCTCCTCGATGGGCTACCTTCATTAGTATCTAATAGTATGGTAGGATTGGTAGTAGGTTTTATAGCATTAGTGGGCATGATGCTGTTTCAAAAAATAAAAGGAACCACTCAATGTTAAGAAAGGATAGAAATTGGCTCATTGTTTGCAGATAGTTAAAACAAAAAGTAATATGATAACACGAACAGAAACACTTTACCGACTTTCAATTTTAGCAACTGTTCTACTTTTTATGGTTGGTTGTAAAACATTGCAAACCTCAACAGGCGCAAAAGTTGCTCCGTTTAAAGGAACTATAGTGTATGACGTAGAGGTGATTAACAATTCAGACGAGCAACAAACCAAGTCCAAGAAAGACTTATATGGTACAGAGATGTCCTTGACGGTGTTTAAAAATGGGGACTTACAGCGCAAGTACACTACCTCTTCTATAGATGGGTACGGTATACAGTATGTCGATATAGAGAATCAGAAAGTTATAGAAAAATACAATAATTCAGATTCGCTTTTTGTACATAAAGCCGCTATTCAAAACCGAAATAAGCTATATGACCTGCGCACTACTAATGAAAAACAAACGGTTTTGGACTATGAGCTTAAAGATGTATCCATTGGTGCTGAAGACATTGCCAGAAACTACGAAAAGACTTATTTGACAGTAAGGTACTGGTACAGTGATCAACTAAAGGTAGATAAAGCCGTGTATGCCAATGTAAATGATGACCTGTGGAGCTATTTCATGAATAAGAGTGATGGCTCATTATTTCTTAAAATGGAGATAGATTATTTCACCCACAAGGTAGTTTATACTGCGAAGGAGATTCTCTCAGGTGAGTATGATAAATCTACCAAAGAGCTATTGGAAATAGCTCCAAGAATAGAAGACTAAGCCAGGTTCAGCTTTTCAAATTCCTCGCCCTCGCTAATGGTACAGCCATTTTGAATCATTTCAAAAAGTTCTAACTCTCTAATAGTATGGTACTCTTTGGAAGTAGATAACTGCTCTGCCCCTTCTTCTCGTTTATCTATTTTTATTAGGAATATTTTCTCTAGGTCACACTTAAAGTAGTACGCACTTTGGTCTTCTATTTTATTCAGGTATTTTGTCTTGCGTAGAATGCTTTCCCATACCACGTCGCTAAACTGGTCCACTATTTCAGCTGCATTCATGGGTTCATTTTCTTTGATAGCGACCCAGTCATCTGCAGTTATACCATTTACTACTAAGAAGTTTACAAATTCATCTTCTAGTTTTTCCAGTTCGTCTGAAGGTATTCGTGTATATTTCATCAGAGCGCAAATTTATTCGTATTCGTAAAAGGAAGAGAAAATTAGTGTTCAAATATTCCAAGTTTAGTACTACCGATTTCAATAAACTGGTGGCGATAGATGGTTTTAATAGTGGGATTAATACCTTTGCACTAATGAAAATAGGAAAAAACGCTGTAGTAGGCGTAAATTACGTATTAGATGTAGATGGTCAGCAATTAGATGCTAGTGGTGATAGCCCACTTACCTATCTACACGGTCACGGTATGATGATACCCGGTTTTGAGAAACAACTTGAAGGTTTAGCTGAAGGTGAGAAATATGACTTCATAGTGCCTGCAGCAGAAGGTTACGGAGTATTTAATCCAGAAGCGGTAGTAGATTTAGACAAATCAATTTTCTTAGTAGATGGTAGCATGAGCACAGATGTATTTGAAGGAGCTCAATTGCAACTAACCAACCAAGAAGGTCAACCTATGACTGGGGTAGTAAATGCAATATCTGAAGATAAAGTCACTATGGATTTTAATCACCAGTTAGCAGGAAAAGACCTACATTTTGTAGGCAGTATAGCAGCTTTACGTGAGGCTACTGAAGAAGAGATAAGCCACGGACATGTACACGGTCCAGATGGTCACCAACATTAATTTCAACTTACATACTATATTAAAAAAACCAAGTGCACGAGCACTTGGTTTTTTTGTCGATCAGTTTTTAGCTGTGACTATATATTGGCAAATACTTGTACCGCTGTTAGTGATTTATCCTTAGGATTAAAATACGCTGCAATAGCACCAAGTGTATATTTTTTATTTAGGATATTCTCGTTGTGGTACTTACTCTGCATCCAAGTATTTAGCATATACGTGGCAGCTTCATTGTACGTCTTAGCGGTACTTATAGCTGTTTTACCGTTTTTATCATAGTTGTACGTCGGTATTAAGACGAATGTGCGGGCTATATTTTCACCTACGGAGTACTTTTCTACATACAGGTAGTGGAGCAGCCTTTCTTGTATGGTACGTTTACCTGGAGTGGGTTGGTCATGTGTTAGCTGTGTTTTGTTCTTTAAAAAATCATTGTGATCCTTCGCGACTTTATAAATAATGGTGTCATATTTCAAAGGTTTACATCCGTTTGCAACTCTGTACTCATTCACTTTTTCAAAGATTAGTTTTTCAAAGAGTTGATGATTGAAGTTGCTTGGGTTTATCTGATCACTACCATTTTGAGCATTTATGCTGAGAAAACTGAGAAATAGACCAATAAAAAACAGACTGTATTTTTTCATAATCCTAGTATTGCAATTTGTATTCCTATTTTATTTCGATGATTCTAATATCCTCTCGTTCGAGTTGTATTTGCAACATTTTCAGGAGCTTCTCAGATTCTCTTTTTTTCTCAGCATTTCTCATTCTACTCCTCCATCCTACCAATGCTGTCGCTAAAGTATCCGTTTTTTCGTCTTTAGTATACACGAGTATGTCTACTGCCATCTCTTCTATGCTAAATTGACTTTTAGCCAATGCTACTACTTTGTTGGTAGCGTATTGCTCTCCGGTGAGTCTTTTTACCTCATTTTTTAACAGATTTATTTCGTCATCCTTATTCTGTAGACTGGTAGTGCTTTTTTGATAGAGCTCACTAATGATGTCAGATTTTAGAGATGCTAGGCGCTGTTCTTTAAACCCGATCGGTTGCGGCTGAATAATCTTAAGTTTACCGATTACGTTATACATCTTCATCCGTTCGTTTAAGCTGACTATGCTGTCTGGCTCTAGGTAGTCTCCACTGATATTTACATTGAGGATCACTTCATCCCCAGAGGCCGTTAGTTTATGACTATTGATGTAAATCCCTTGTTTTGTAGCTATTTCATTCTCCAAGAAGTTTTCTATTCGCTGATCATTTAGGTTTTCTTGTAATAGGTTGTAATAAAAATAAACACTTGGCGTAAGCACGAGGAGTAGTGCAAGAATTATCCCGGCTCGCACTTTTCGTTTTTTTGCATCATCTACAAAACTGAACTTAGGGTACCGAAGATAGAGTACCACAAGAAGCGCAGCTATGCTAATCATAATACAATTCATCAGAAATAGAAAAAGTGCACCGGCAAAATAGTCCCAGTTTCCGATGGCTAGACCAAATCCAGCAGTACATAGGGGCGGCATAAGAGCTGTAGCTATAGCTACTCCAGGAATGGTATTGGTACTTAAACAGCGAGCAGCCGCTAATATTCCTGCTACTCCACCAAAAAATGCAACAAAGAGATCCAGCACTGTAGGTCGTGTGCGAGATAGCAGTTCATTCACTTCTTCTGTTGGCGTTATTTTAAAGAATAAATAAGCGGTTATTATACTTATACACGCCGCTATTCCGATATTCTTTAAGGATTTATTGATTAGTTTCCTGTCGAAAATTCCGATACCTAAACCTAAACCGACTATAGGTCCCATGAGTGGAGAGATAAGCATAGCTCCTATGACCACCGCAGTACTGTTCATGTTTAATCCTAGTGAGGCAATAAGGATAGAACATATCAAAATCCAAATATTAAATCCTTTGAAGGATACCCCTTCTTTAATATCCTTTATACTTTGGGAATAGTTCACATCATCTAAAGTGAATGTATCACCTAGGAAAGTAGCAAGCTTATCCTTGATCGATCCGTTTGATTCTTCAGTCATATCTCTCTCTACATTATTAAATTAGTGATATACACTACTCTTGAGTAAATGTTAAATTCTGTTTTAATTTTATAAAACCTGCTCGCTTTACGGCAGATTTTTTAAATACCCGTTTAAATACTTCCTCAGTTAGTTCTTGCCATTCTGATTGTGCAGCACTTCCAAAGTCTTTATTGGGATTAAATTCAGGCACGTTATGCTGATGTGCAAATTTATTCCATGGACAAACGTCTTGGCAGATATCACAACCAAATACCCATCCCTCCATTTGTCCTTTAAAAGACGACGGAATCTCTTCCTTAAGCTCAATGGTCAGGTAAGAGATACATTTGGTACTGTCTATTATTTTATCTTGCACGATGGCCTCCGTGGGGCAAGCGTCTATGCATGCCGTACACGTACCGCAGTGATCAGTAGTCGGTGAATCAGCCAAGAGGTCAATATCAAGGATGAGCTCAGCGATGAAGTAGAAGCTTCCTTTTGATTTTGTGATGAGCATACTATTCTTACCTACCCAACCTAATCCACTCTTCGCGGCCCAAGCTCTATCTAGAACTGGCGCAGAATCTATAAAAACCCTTCCTTCCACTGCTCCAATATGCTCTTCTATTTGGTTGACAAAAGTCTTTAGTTTATGCTTGATAACGTAGTGATAGTCTTGTCCATAAGCATACTTAGATATTTTTAAATGATGCTTATCAAAATTGTCCTCTGGGTAGTAATTAAAGAGTAAGGAAATAACTGATTTAGCACCTGGTACTAATTGGGACGGGTCCACTCGCTTGTCAAAATGACCTTCCATCCATTTCATTTTGCCGTGATACCCCTTATTGAGCCAATTCTCTAACCGGTTCGCTTCATCCTCTAGTTTACCCGCTTTACTTATCCCACAAAAGTCAAATCCTAGTTTATTGGCGATGTCTTTAACCGTATTCGTATGATGTTGTCGAACATCCATAACTTAAAATAGGCCAGGATTGTTGCCTTTTAGGTTTACCTTACCCAAATGTTTATAAGCCAGTTCCGTAGCCTCTCTCCCTCTTGCAGTTCGCTGTAGAAAACCTTCTTTGATCAGAAATGGTTCGTATACTTCCTCTATGGTACCGGCTTCTTCACTCACGGCTGTGGCTATGGTATTGATGCCTACAGGTCCACCTTTAAATTTATCAATGATTGCACTTAAAATTCTGTTATCCATATCGTCCAAGCCACGGGCATCCACATTTAATGCATCTAATGCTATTTTAGCTATTGCTAAGGATATAGTACCGTCTCCTTTTATCTGAGCAAAATCCCTAGTTCTACGAAGAAGAGCGTTTGCTATACGTGGAGTACCTCGACTACGTCCGGCAATTTCAATGGCAGCTTTGTGATCAATGGGCATATTCAATATTCCACTGCTCCGTTCTACTATGCTCGCTAATAATGAGGTGTCGTAGTATTCTAGTCTGCTGGTGATCCCAAATCTAGCCCTAAGCGGAGACGTGAGCAATCCACTGCGTGTAGTAGCGCCTATTAGTGTGAATGGACTGATTCCAATTTGAACACTTCGAGCATTTGGTCCTGTATCCAACACGATATCAATCTTGTAGTCCTCCATCGCTGAATAAAGGTACTCTTCGATTACAGGACTGAGACGGTGTATTTCATCTATGAAGAGTACATCACCCTCATCTAGATTAGTAAGTAACCCTGCTAAATCACCTGGTTTTTCGAGTACGGGCCCACTTGTGATACGGATATTACTGTTCAGTTCTTGGGCGATAATATTTGCTAAGGTAGTTTTTCCGAGGCCTGGAGGGCCGTGAAGCAAAACATGGTCTAACGCTTCTTCTCTTTGATTGGCAGCTTCTACAAAAATTTTTAGGTTATCCAGAATTTTATCTTGTCCAGCAAAATCGTCAAAAGAAATCGGTCTAAGCACCTTTTCTATGTCTCTATCTTGGTCTGAAAACCCCTCAGATGTGCTGTCTAAAATATCATTGCTCACTAAGCGAAAGTAAAGATAGATTTTTAAACGTGGGCAACGTTTTTTATAAACATTTCATCTAACTAACTAGATTACTTACCACAATGAAGTTTTATTTGAGATAATATATGAAATACAGGTTTTTTATCGCTTTTATACTAGCTTTTAGTTCAGCATTGACTATGGCTCAGGTTGCATTGGATGAGATTGTTTTTGAAAATACAGATTTTAACTTCGGGATAATACAAGCTGAAGGAGGAATCAAAACAGTCACCTATAAGTTTACCAATACCAGTGCAAATTCTTTTATAATACAAGGGCTAGAAGCGGCTTGTGGATGTACTAATTTGAGTAGTGATAAAGAGGTGTATGCTCCTGGTGAGAAAGGATTAATTACCGTAGATTTCAATCCGGAAAATATCAAAGGAGAGGTAAATAAATGGGTGTACATACGTGGCAACTATTCCGACGGTTTTCAGAAAGACTTAAGTTTTGTTGCCAATGTAGTTTCTGTAACGGACAGATCTCCTAACAGGTACTACAAAGGTGAGTTTGGGTATTTGATGATGGATGTAAATCACTTTGGTTGGGGGTCACAATTAACGGGTCAAGTTATCATCGATACGGTCAAGTTTTTTAATGACGGGTACAATGATATTGTAATTTCAAGTGCCAAGTCCTCCGTTCCTTTTGTAACTGTAGGAAATCTACCTATCACTCTTCCAGTAGATTCTACCGCGTATATGGTGGTCACCGCTGACTTGCGAAATGTAGATACTGTAGGTGGTTATCGCGGGAGTATAGTGCTCCAAACGAATGATCGATTTTTTCCTATAAAAGAGTTTCCGGTAGGTATAGACTTGATGCAAAACTTCAGTCACCTAAAAAAACGACAACTTAAAAAAGCCCCTCCGTTAACACTAA
>ERZ807291.6722-NODE-6722-length-13716-cov-15.842837_pt1 | contig 13716 bp, 15 predicted proteins | sample MGYA00521257_ERZ807291 | MGnify/ENA primary metagenome ERZ807291 (study PRJEB31413, sample SAMN03169783) | marine metagenome | biome: Marine; feature: Water; material: Subsurface seawater | place: North Sea | collected 2011-04-28 | depth 1 m m ...
TTATTTTATTCTTATTTTATTCTTCTTCTTCCTTTCGCATAGAGTCGACAATCTGTGCGAATTTACCTTGACCGGCATCCCTATCATAGAGATATGGGTCAATTTCATCACCACTCAGGTTTGTCTTAATAGCACGACCACAAAAGTAATCAATATGCTTTTTAACCGCTTCCTTCGCAGTTTCTTCATTAAAAACAGGTCCTCGAATGCCTCTCATCGCAAAATAATCTGCTGGGATTTGACCATGCCATAGTTTTTTGAGAAGTTGGACTTTGTCAATACCTTTAATAGAAATATTATTAGAATTCATATTAAAAATATAGATTTTATAGGTTAGATTTTTTTTATTCATTTTTTTATAATAAATTCCACAAATTTCGATTATTTTACATTAATCGATTAAGTGTATTGATGATGTCATCTTCTTTCTCCTTATCATCCGCATATTTGTGTTTCTTGTTATTAAGGCATTCTGTAAAAATGTCTGATTGAGAATATTTGTAATCAGGGATACTCTCAATCATCTTTTCAATCTCTTCACAGAACTCACCTTCCCACAAGAAAATATGAGAAATAATCTGCCTAATAATCGTCTTGGTCGCTTTCTTGAGATTAATCTTCAAGTCAATACGCCCAGAACGTAGCAAGGCAGGGTGAAGTTTGTCGATGTTATTCGCTGTAAAAATCATAATACGATCGTGGTATTCAATCGGTCCATCAATCAATGATAAAATGAAGCCAAGGTTTAAACTATCGTCACTCGTTGATTGCTTTTTAGGTGAAAAATCACCAGCAGTTTCTAAAAGATCTTTAAGTTTATCACCTTTTACCTTATCAAGTGTTTTGACGAAAGATTTCATATCACGTTTTACAATTTCAACAAGGCTGTCATCATCCTTACAGTCATCTTTGTATAGAACATCAGAGACCTTATCAATCTCATCAACAATGTAGATGCGTTCATCATTCTCAATTTTTTGACCTAAGATTTCATCGTTACATAGGAAGATGTCTTCCAACTCGGAACAAGTCTTAATCTTAGCCAAATTCAAGTTAATAATGTGACGTTTCTTTTCACCATTTCCAAACATCTTACATAAAAGTTTCAATAAACTCGTTTTACCACACCCGAAATCTTCCCCATAGATGAGGATATTAATCTGGTAAGGCTTTCCAACGCGTTCGTATTCTGCTTTTGAGTTTTTAATGTTTTCAATCTGTTCGAAAAGTTCTGCTTTCTTCTCATAAAAGAAGTTGTCATAAGTTTTCACAGTGTTGAAAGGAAACGATTTCCAAGTAGGTGTTCTACGCTCTTTCTCTTTCCCACAATAGTTCAAATAGTATTGACGTTTAGAGAATTTGCTGTTAATCTTTCGGCAGTATTTTGAATAAATCTCATTCACAAATTCCTCGAGATCAACAATAGTAAGATTGTAAGAATATACCTTAATAACTGAGATTTTCCGCGATGTTTCAACACGCTTTCCATCAACCGTTTCATCATTATGTTCCTGACGATCAGTGAATTCGATAAAAATATCGTGTTCAACTTGAATACAAGTTCCAGCATTAAATCCAAAGTTGATATTAGGGACGTCATCACTAATTGAGACAAAATCATCAATATCCGGGTCATAAATTTGAGAAAGGTTATTTTTTCGTGTGTTGAGTTCAACTTTAGAAAAAACGTCTCTGTGAATTTTATTCATTTGAAGATAATCAATTAAAGAATCGAATGCTTTTGTTGTATCAATAACAGTGCTTGAGTTTCTACGAGAGATAAATGTCGCCTCGAAGATCAATTCACTCTTACGTTTAAAACACGAAACACGACTTTGTAGAATTTTTCTTAATTTTTTATACACACACAAGTTCTTGATAAAATCGAAATTAAACCTAAAACGAGTAAGTGCGTTCATAAGATACGACATTAATGACATCATTAATACCGTATACATCATATCATAAAATTTGGAGTAGCCATCAGACTGTTCCCCATTATTATCATTCATAGCCCCATTCAACATTTGAAGTTGAGCAGAGCCCATAAGAATACTTTTTTGATTTTCAAAGTTCATATTTAATACCTTAGAATATAACCTTAGAATTTTTTTATTCAATTTTTTTTTCTTCATCCTCTTCATCAATTTCTACCTTAACGTCTTCAATAACGTGTTTCTCTTTATTCCTTTTATCTAAAATATACTTAGAACATATTAAACCCGTATTTATACATATAACTAAAATATCACAAACTAAAATAGGCAAACTACCAATAATTAATGCATAACAAACAAATAGAGAAGAACAAAGAAAATTCAATCCTAAAAACCAATAACTAAGGTCATTAGCACTGTCAACGCGCCATATATGAACTAATTGTGGTATAAGTAGAGCGAAACATAATATACCAGACGCCCAGCCGAAAACTTGTGAGAAAATTAATTCTGCTTGTGTATTATTAAATTCGAATATTATAAAATCAGACATTATTTGATAATATGAGAATGTTTTTAAGATGAAAAAAAAAAATGATTAGTTATTATTTAAAAATATAACTTTTATTTTAGATTATAAATGAGTTCTCTTAAACCAATTGTAAAATGGAGTGGTGGTAAAAAAGATGAAATTAAAAAGTTCATCGAGCATATTCCTGAAAATTTTAATACATATTTAGAACCTTTTATTGGAGGAGGAGCAGTGTTTTTTCATCTAAATCCTAAAAAGGCTGCTATAAGTGACGTTCATAAAGAGTTAGTTGATTTTTACCAATCTATAAAAGAAGGTAAGAGTGAGGAGATATATAATTTTATGAGCGAACATCCAAATGAACCTGATACATATTATAAAGTTCGAGATGAATTTGAAGTATTAGAACCATTAGATAATGCTAAGAGATTTTATTATTTGAGAAAAACTTGTTATAGAGGGATGTTACGATATAATAAGAAAGGAAAATTTAATATTCCTTATGGTCGATATAAAACATATAAATATGAGGAAATTAAAAATAAGGATTATTATGAACTTTTGAAGAATACAGAAATTCATAACAAGAGTTTTGAATATATGTTTGGGAATTATAATAATGAGAATAATTTTATGTTCTTAGATCCACCTTATGATAGTGAATTTACAGATTATGGTTATTGTTCTTTTGGTAAGGAAGAACACGAGAAATTGGCAGAGTGTTTCAAAAATACAAAGATTAAATGTTTAATGATTATTGGTAAAACTGATTTCATTTCGAATTTATATAAAGATTATATTGTTGATGAATATGATAAGAAATATAGGTTCAAATTACATTCTGGTAGAGTTGGTAATGAAATAAATACAAAACATTTAATTATAAAAAATTATTAATTTTTTTTTGCGTAAAAACAGTTTAAAGATAAATATTTTAATAAGTATATAAAATGGTATTTATTGTAGGTGGATCACTTTTATATTTTACTGCTATGGTAATTATGTATAATAAATGTATGCGAAGTTATTTACATAGACGAACAATTGAGCATAATGTCTATATGAATGAAGATAGAATTGAGGATTTAGAGGGTGAATTAAAGGTTCTTCAAAAAGAAGTAAAGAATTTTAAAAAGGAGGCTAATAATAAACTTAGAAATAGATTTAAGACTTTGAAGAGAAAGATTAATAGTGTAGAGAGAGTTGCTAAAAAAAGTGTAAAGAATGTTGAGTATGGAACATCGGCATTTGATTACAATTTCGAGGGTAATCCATTTAAGGATTTAGATGTTACAAATTTCCCATCATTTGAATTAGACCCATCTTCTTTCGATTTTGAACCAGAGATAGAGCAGAAAACAGGAGATGAAGGACTTTTCAGTTTCAATTTCGAACCAACTGATTTAGAAGTTAGGGGAGTAGCGATCAATGCGGAGGATGTTGAATAAATTTGTTTTTGTTGTTATTTATATAAAAAATATAATAATAATTTTTTGATTATTATTATAATGTAAATGGTTTAACTAATAATATTTTTTTAGATTTTTTTCTTCTTTCCTTTAGCTAATACATATTTATTACCATTTTTGTAATATCTTACTTTTCTTTTACCAACACCTTTTACATTAACGAATAAACTACCACCATATGAAGGGGGTGGTTGTGCTTCCTGATTATTTAACCTTTTGTATCTATATTGTAATTGTTCTTTTTTTTCGACATTTTGTATTTCTTCCAATTGTTTTAACATTACTTCATAACTTGCATTTCCTATCATTATATTTACTGATTTATGAAAATGTATAATTACCTTTGCAAGCAAATTATTATAATACATTATTAAATCTAATATTGCTTCAAAATCTTCACTATTTCTCCAGTTTTTACCTTTATTAATTCCTTCTTTTTTATTTTGTAAATATTTTTTAATTGCCCCATTTATATCAATAACAATTCTCATCATTTCTTCTATTTGACTTTCCGGAACTATTATTGTTTTAAGAGATTTTCTAACATCCGATAATGTATTTATTAATTCCTTACGAGCAGTTTGTTGTGTTCGTGTTCTATAAACACTGATTCTTCTTTTTTCAATTGCTTTTATATTTTCATTAATATTTCTCAAAATATCATCCACTTCTATTTTTTGACTGTCAATATTACTATATATTGAATTCATCTTATATTATATATAATATTTTTTTTTTATCAATCCAAATAAAAATTAAAATTAAATTCACGAATAGCATTTTCTAATTTCCAGATTTTAGAACGCATCTCTTTGTTTTCATTATCCAGAATATTACATCTATTAAATAATTGTGATTGAAATGCACTAAGATTATGGCAATTTTGGTGTTTATGACAATCACATTCTAAGTCGCAATTTTGGTTATTTACACAATATCTGTTTTCTCTTCCTGTAAAAAATTCACCACATCTATAACATTCATATTCACAACTATTCATAATTATTTTTTATTATTAAATTATTTTTAAGTACATTTAACAATCAAATCCTAAGTATTTTCCTTGGTTTATATTTTCGAATAATTTTAAGATTATCAAATCCTTCTCTTACATCAATGTAATTTTTCGTTACAAAAACGGGGGCAACAGGTGGTTGAATTAAGAAAATGAAATCTAATAATCGAACAATTGCGCGTTTTCTAATAATTATGTAACTCTTTTCTAAATATTGTGGTTTCTTTTTTTTCAACTTACCTATAAATTGAACCATTTTAATAGCATATTTCAAATCAGGAATTTTCATTAAACGCGTGTCGAAAATGATTGAGAAAGGCTTTTCTTTCTCATATTGTTTCTCCCATAAATTTGTTATGTCATCGAATTCTAAATCAGTTCTTATTTTACCAGAGAACATAAATTTGACAATTGGAAATGATGCGGTTGTAAATGAAAATGGCATATATAAATTAGATTAAATATTTTTTTAGATTTAATCTAATTTTAATTTACGAAAAACAACGTTTCATTTAACCTCCCATTCCAGACTTGAATTGAAGTTTTTAAGAAGAAAATGTTTAATTGGTGTATAATGATTTACAAAATCCACCCATTCCTGACTTGAATAATAGTTTTAAGAATATTTTTCTTCAATTGCTTCTTGAAATTTTTTAACTTCTTCATCTAAGTTTTTTTCACTAATATTTTTAATTGTTAAACGCATTCCTTGTCTTTTTCCATTAAGTTTTCTGTCATAAATAAGTTGTATTTTATCATTTGGTTTTTTTTTCATTGTAATATACCTTGGTAATTCATATTCATGGATTTGTGATGTTTGTGAAGTTTCAACTATTTCACTATCTAATTCATTTAATTTATTCTTTGCTTGTTCTAATTTTTCAAGAATAGTAAGTTTATTATATATATATATAAAATATATATATATATCAAATATATATATATATGCCAAAATGTTTAAATGATCCCAAAAAATCATATAAAGGAACTGAACCAAGTCCAAAAGGTTTAGGTTATTGTGCGGGTAAAATGAAAGTTGGAGAGAAGAAAAAAGGAACAGATGGAAATATGTGGATTGTTAAGAAAGTTAAGAATGGGAGTAAGAGATGGATGAAAGTTAAGAAAGAAGAGGAAAGTGTTGATTGTAAAGATTTAGTTGTATATGAGAAAAAAACAAAAAAATGGTTGAGTGGTATAACAGTCCATTCATCATTGATTGGATTGAAAGGTCCAGATAATACTGTTTATAAATTTACATCTTATAATAAATTTGAAAAAACTCCAACAAAGATACCAGATGGATATAAAAAAAAGAGTATAAGTTCAAAAAAGAAACATGAATATTATTGTGGAACTAAAAAAATATTGGGAAAAGATAATGAGGAATTCAAAAAAATAAAACATACAGGTTATAAAAGATATTATACACATTATAATTACGATAGACCATATTTAGTTTATTTGGGTAAGAAAGATGCGTACATTTATAAAATACCAGAAGATATGGAAGTTGATTCGAGTGATTATAGCAAAAAAGATGATGATAATAGATGGATGTATATTAAATTAGTTGAACATATAAAATTCATTAAATCATTTGTTGGTAAAAGTCCAATTAATAGAATGACAAAATTTAGTGGTGGACATGGTAAAGGATTTGATGGGAATAGTATTTTATTGCAAAAAAATAAGAATAATTATGTATTTATCGGACATATAATTGATAATTTTAAAGTATTTGATGATAAAATTATAAAATTTGTGTCACCAGTAGGAAATAATGATGTTCCATATCCATATGCAATTGGTAAAAAAAATATTTATTGTTTTTCATATCCAGAAGGATATTTACCTATTAAATATTTTACAAATATAAAGAATGATGATTTATTTAATGACGAACTAAGGGAATATGATCCTTTCTTTATTACTTTTGGAAAGAAAAAATCAAGACATAAAATTACATTAGAAGAATTTAAGAAAATTCAAAAGAAACCTTTGCAAGATATTTCATTAGATACTATTAAAACTCTTGCAAAAATGTTTAGTGTTGTGAATAGTGGTTCAAAGAAAACAGTTGCAGATAGAATTGAACAAGTACGTGGTGTAAAAGTTTATAATGTGAATAAAGATTAAAAATATTTGTATATATATTATATATATGCCAAAATGTTTAAATGATCCCAAAAAATCATATAAAGGAACTGAACCAAGTCCAAAAGGTTTAGGTTATTGTGCGGGTAAAATGAAAGTTGGAGAGAAGAAAAAAGGAACAGATGGAAATGTATGGATTGTTAAGAAAGTAAAAAATGGTAGTAAGAGATGGATGAAAACTGATAAGAAAGTAAAAGGTAAAAAAATAGTGAATTACAAGTATAATCTAAAATATAATTTCAAACCCTCAAAAAAAGGTGTAAAAAATATTTATGAAATGTATTCTGATGATCCTTTATTTTTATCGAAATTAGTTGGAATAAAATTTGAAGATGAAAATAAAGTGAGTGAAAAAGAGTTTAAAAATGTTGTTAAAAAAATTAAGGAACAACAAACACAGAGAAAAATTATTAAAGTTTTGAATAAAAAAATCCCAAAAAGTTTAATTGAAGATTATCAAGTAAGAGTTGGAGATGTTGATAAAGATATTATTGAAAAAGCAATTAGACAATTTATTAATAATAGATATAATGAGATGTCTATTTTTGATTTCGATATTGGATATATTTATAATTCAAAAGGTAAAGATTGGTCCGCTCTTACTGATACAAGTCCAAGAGAATTAATAAAGGAAAATATTTATTTAATATTAACAGATAAAAAAAATGTTGAAAGTAATTTTTTCAAATTCTTTCCAGTTTAATATAAAAAAAAAATATATGGTGATATTTGTGGAAATCCTGTTCCTGACTATTTTATAAAAAAAATATAGAATTAGTGTATGGTTTTATTTAACCTCCTATTCCTGACTTAATTATGAATATCTTTCATTTATTGCTTCTTGAAATTTTATTACTTCTTCTTCAAGATTTTTTTCACTGAAATTTTTAATTGTTAAACGCATTCCTTGTCTTTTTCCATTTATTTTTCTATCATAAATAAGTTGAATTTTATCTTTTGGTTTATCTTTTTTGGAAATATATTTTGGAAGTTTATATTCAGTTTCTTTAATATCATTATCTAATTCATTTAATTTTTTCTTTGCTTGTTCTAATTTTTCAAGAATAGTAAGTTTATTAGATTTTGACGAAGACCAACATTTTTTTTCGAGACTTGTATGTTTTTCAATCCTGAAAAAATCTCTTTTATATAAAGTTCCGTCTTTTCTTTTGATAGTTTCATTAGCAAAATAAATATATTTAGGCATCATTTCCTGAGTAAGCCCATCTGGCAAATCTTGTGCAGTTTTTTTTCGGTTTCTTTTTGTTCCTGGTGCTATTCCACTGGCATTACTATGTTGGGTTTCAAAATCAACAACTCTTAAATTACTTAATCTATTATCTAATTTATCTCTATTAATGTGATCAACACTTATATTTTTAATTCCCTTACCATTTCCATAACAATTCGTAATTAATTGATGTAAAAATAAAGTCTTGTCAAGTGAACTAACTCTTCCTGCAACATAACCATTTTTATGTAAATACCACGAATTATTATTTTCATCTAATAATTCTAATGTTTCACAACTAATTTTAGTGAATGTTTTTGGATTAATATTGAATAGAACATATTCCTCTTTATTTTTTTTATCAAATACAACTATTTTATAATTAATATTACAATCCCATCTTTTACTGTATTTCCCTTCAATAAAATCTTTTATGATTAAATTATTTCCATCATAATATTGTAAGAAATCATTATGATAAATTTCTGGGAGTAAATCTAATTCAGTTTTTTCACTAAGAAAAAAGTTGTTATATTGATTATCTGAACGATTACCATTAATATAATATTTATATTTGATATTATTTTTTTCAAAATATTCTTTAAAAATTTGTTGTAAATAAATTTTATCACCTGTAATGGCATAACCTAAACCGTTAATTCCAAGACTATTTTTTTTATTATTTTCTTTTTCATAATTTTTCAAAATATCATATGTTTTTTTACAGAAAATAATATGTTTATCATTTCCACAATACATAATGTATTTATTATCATCCGTAACCCAAATTGGATTAATAACAGAAAGGGCATTTGAACCACCTTTTTTGGAGTGTCCATTAATATATCTTTTAATTTTAAACTTATCTTTAATTTTATCATAATAATTATGATTGGAAAAAATTATATTTCTCCATCTCAAATCATTTTTGTCACCATTTTTAAATGTAACTTTTAAATTATTAAATGTAAATCCATATAAAAACCCGATTATTGAATTCTTTTTATTATTTCTTAAATAATACGGATATTCATCTTCACTATCTTTTTGAAATTTAAAAGGAAAAAAATTAATTTCCATAAATTGTTCGATACTAAAAGTGTAAAATTTCTCATCATATTTATCAAAAGAAACCTTTACACAATTGTGTTTTTTGCTATATAAAACAACATTACTTACAGTTGTATATTTTTTGTAATCAAGAGTATTAGTATTATTCATTTATAATAATATTAATAATTATCTCTTTAAGTTTTTTTACACTTTTAAAACAATCACGCTGTTTAATTCGAATAAGCTAACCCTCCCATTCCTGACATAATTCTTAGAACGTTGTAGTTAGTAGCGTAGACTCTGATCTTGGAACCGAGAGCGGCTTTTGGGGTAAGTTGGAGTTGGAGAGTAGCGTTGTCGATTCTGGACATGTTGCAAGTGCCAGATGGTTGGTGTTCTTCTGGTTTGAGAGCAAATGAGTATACGTTAATACCAGTGACTGGGACGTTAGTGTGGTGTTGGTATGGTTGGACAAGGTTGAAGTATGAGCCGAGTCTTTCTTGGAATCTGTCGTGACCGTTAAGTTGGATTTTGGCTCTGACAACTGGGTTTCTACCAGCGTTGATTGGACCGAGACCGGCGTGGTCAGCGAAATCAGCAGCGGTGGTGAGAGCAGAGAAGTCAGTTGGTGCTAAGTTGGAAGCATTTGGACCTGGACCGTCTGGGAGAGAACCTGGTCTGACTTGAGCGGTTGTCATGTTTCCTGGAACATTGACGCCACCAGCGCCTGTAACAAGACCAGTGTTTTGACCGAGGAATGCGGCGTAGTCAGCATCGACGCCAGCAGTGCCAACGAATGGGAAGATGTCAGTGTCACCTTCGACATTGGAGAAGACTAATTGAGATGGGTCTGGGGAGCCGTTGCCAGCGCCAGAGTCCATGTCGAAGTCATCAGTGTAGTTGTTCCATTGGTTGAAGCCAAGTTTGACAACATCGTCTCTTTGGACGACCCAGACAAGTTCTTTGCATGGGTGGTTGAAATTGAGTTTGACTTTGACAGAGGTGTTGACAGTGGATTCATCACCAGTGAATTGAAGTTGGTCAATTAAGTATTCGTGTGAAGTTTGAGCGAATCTTCTTCTTTCATCGGTGTCAAGGTAGATGTAGTCGATGAAGAGAGCAGCGTATTCAAGGGATGGAACACAGAATGCGTCAAGACCGTTGGCAGAAGCACCGCAAGCAGTTTGGACTGAAGTGGATACGTAGCATTCGTTCTTTGGTCTGAATTCAAGGTTGAATTTGACTTCGTGGTATTGAAGAGCGATGAGTGGAAGGGAAAGACCTGGGTTTCTGCAGAACCAGAATTGAAGTGGGACGTAAAGTGTAGTTGCGTCAGTGGATTGTAAGCCAGTGCCAGTTAAGTGGATGGTGTTGCCAACCATATTGTCATAACCGTCTTTGAGACCTGGGGCGATGGTGAGTTCGTTCCAGATAGTGAGCCAGTCACCGTAGTGTTTATCGATTCTTTGACCGCCAATTTCGACTTCAACTTGTTTGATGAGGACGTGACCAACGTAGTTTACCCATCTGAAGAATTGGGAGGATACAGTGGATTCGACGGATGGAAGAGTTACTTGTAAGTATACTCTGTGGATGAGATCACCGTTTCTGCTGACAGTGCAGGTTACTCTCTTACCGAAATCGGCAGTACCATTGAATGTTTGTTCGATGGATTCCATAGAGAAGTTAGTGTGTCTTCTGTAGACAACTTTGAAGAAGGTAATTTGTGGATTACCTGTAAGATAGATATCTTGTGCACCATATGCTACTAATTGCATTAAACCGCCACCCATTTGTTTATACTATACAAAAGAAAAAAATTTTCGCGAAACGACGATTAATTCTTTAATTAATTCATCATTTAATTCAAAATTAATTTTTTTTTCTATAACGTTAAATAAATTTCTGCGATTATATATAATTATCCCTTTAAATAAAAAATTAATTAATTAATTAATTAATTAATTAAATGTAAAAAAATGTAAAAAAATGTAAAAAAATGTAAAAAAAAATGTAAAATATTAATAAAATGGATGAAAAAAATGTGAAAAACGGGTCTTTTCTAAATAATTCGATTTTTTTTTTAATTTAGGTTTTCTATATTGAGATTAAAATCGACAAATTTTTTGAGATAATCTTTTAGATTGAGTTCGTATCTTTTCATTTTCGATTTAGGTTTTATGAATTCGAATTTGTCATCTCCTAAATATTTCACATTCCATCCTGTTAAAAGTGCGTTATAAATGAAAACCATTTTTTGAATATTTACTATATTTATCTTGCTGTCAAGTTTGTTTAGGTTAATGTTTGAATGAGTTTTCTCCATTTTTAATTATTCTAATAATTTTTTTATATGTTATAAACTAATTTCTCTTTTTGTTATTATACTTAAAGGTTAATTTTTATGCTATATTATAAACTATTTAATGTTTAATCTAAGAAATCTTAATAAAACTAAAAAAGTTTTAGAAGATAGTAGATTTACATTAGATTCTAAGCATAAAGAGATAATGATTAAGTTTAAAAATAGAAAAAAAGATTTACCAAAAATGAAAGAGAAGTTTTTGGTGTTGGCTAAGCAGTATTCAGTATTGAAGGGTAAAGATAGTTGTGATTTGTCAAATAGTGACATAGAAAAAAAATTTAGTTTGAAAAAAGAGATAAAAAGATTAAAAAAGGAGATAAATGAACTAGAGAATAATACAAAGGTTATAGATTATTATTTAAAGGTAGGAACTTTGTTGCACGATTATTATGACAATGTAAGTACAGGTGTTTCAAAAAAAAGGTTTGGTGATAATGTGGAAGAGAAAAAAAAGTTAAAAAAAGAACCAAAAGAGAATAAAAAAAGGATTTATTCTGTTATTGATTTTTTTAATAATAGATCGAAGAGTGATGAAATAAGTAATGTAGAAAAAGAGTTAAATTTCAAGAACACAAAAATGTTGAATTTCGTAGAAAAAAAAGAGAGTTTCCAGAGGGCTAATCATTTAAATGATTATATGAAGTTAATTGATAAAACATATAATCCTAAAATTATTTTTAATAAAGATGTTAATAAATGTGAAGATTGTGGTGTGGAGATGACATTATATGTATCGGACGGCTTTCAGGTTTGTGACCAATGTGGTCGTCAGGATAGTATTATAACAGAGAGTGATAAACCGAGTTATAAAGATCCGCCACCAGAGGTTTCTTATTTTGCGTATAAGAGGATGAACCATTTCAATGAATGCTTGTCCCAATTCCAAGGAAAAGAATCAACAGAAGTTCCACAGGAAGTATTAGATAAATTGTTTTTAGAGATTAAGAAAGAGAGGATTAATAATTTAGCATTATTGAAACCAATTAAAATAAAGGATTATTTGAAGAAATTGAAATTAAACAAATATTATGAGCATATCCCACAAATATTATTTAGAATTACTGGAATATCTCCACCTAATTTCAGTAAGCAACAAGAAGAAAAACTAAGATTAATGTTTAAGGAGATACAAAGTCCTTGGCGTGAGGAGTGTCCTAAGGGGCGGAAAAACTTTTTATCATATGATTATGTTCTATATAAATTTATGGAATTGTTAGAGATCGATGATTACAAGGAATATTTCCCATTATTGAAAGATAGAGATAAAAGGTATGCAACGGATAAAATATGGAAAGGTATATGTAGGAGATTACGATGGCAATTCATTAAGAGTATTTGAATTGCAAATCTAAAAAAAAAATAAAACAAAAAATATAAAAATAACAGAAATATTATTTTTATAGTTTAACAAAATTGAATATATACAATAAAACAAATTAATTAATAACATCAGGTTTTCTCAAATCATTACTCTTCAATTTATTTTCCATACCATCCATTTTACAATTTGCTTCATTTAAACCACTCATATCATATATACTATATTGATCTTCCATATTATTGAAACCAACTATTCCCCCCACTTCTCCACCATTCATTGGTAATTCATTTTGATATTGCCAGTAATCTGGTTGGTTGTCACTTCTATTCATTTCACGACCGGTGCAATTCAATTCATTCACTTTTTGATTTGATGTATTCATATTAAGTAAATCTTCCTTCTCTAAACTATCATAATTATTCTTATAAAACTTTGATACTTGGGCTACATTCGATTCGAAATTTGGTGTATTTTCATTATTTTCGAAAAAATTACCTGGGAGAACCCCAGAAGTTTCATCTATTTTGAAACTTTTTGCGTAATCAAGTAATTCATTCTTCAATTCCATATTATTTTCAAATGTTTCTTTACTTTCTTCTTCTTGTTTTTCCATTCCAACCTTTTCCATTCCAACCTTTT
>ERZ807291.6728-NODE-6728-length-13714-cov-5.617029_pt1 | contig 13714 bp, 13 predicted proteins | sample MGYA00521257_ERZ807291 | MGnify/ENA primary metagenome ERZ807291 (study PRJEB31413, sample SAMN03169783) | marine metagenome | biome: Marine; feature: Water; material: Subsurface seawater | place: North Sea | collected 2011-04-28 | depth 1 m m ...
TGGTCCCCACGTGAGGTCTCCTATCCCATAATTAAGTGGAGAGAGCTCGCACGTTTTTTTCTCAAGCTCAATCTCGGGAAGTGGTTCCAGACCGAGCGCATACAATGCATTGGCTGCGTCGATGAATTGGCGGTATACTTCGAGGGTTCCCTTCAGATTCATGTGGGTGTCTGTTTTGTAAAAGATACCTGGTTGGTCTTGTAAGAAATCGTAGGTGTCCAGCATACGATTTTGAAACTTGCTGCGATATACTTCTATGCCCGGACGATATTGCACGTCATACGTGTCCGGCAAATATTGTTTGTATTGCAACGACTTGTTTGGAAAAACAACAATGAGAAATTTGTCGTGTTTGTATCTTCCTAGAGTCTTGTCGTGTATTACGTCTAGATTATTGCAGTGTATCTCTAGTTCTCTGCCGGAATCATTGACTAGAAAAAGATAGTCTTCTTTCCCAATCAGCGTTTTTGTATTATTTGTCATCGTTGCGTGTTATTAGTGGTATACATTTTTTTTACTTACAAGTGACGTAAAAAATGTGTAAATGGACCAATGATTGCATTGAATGTTGTATTGCAAAAACATACAGGACACAGGACAATTAAGATTGGTTAGTTATGTAATATCGCAGGTTTTCGTTATCTATATATATTTTATCACGTAGTTCGGGGGTTAAGTTACCGATGGTTTCCTTGGCAAATTCGCGGTCATTTTTGTAGTTGTGGTGACTTTGTATATCACCTTTGATTGGCGCGGATCCTGGACGTTTGTTTACATCAACAGAATCAGTTAGATTGAACGACAACCCATATACGGATAGTTTTTGTATTTTGCTGAGCATCTCAATGAACCCGATGAGTACATACACACCGGATGTCGGAAAGGAATTGTATTTAAATTTACTCATTATATATTCCGGGAACAGCGCATGTTTTTTATCGGGGTTGACATGTTCTCTACTATGTTGATGATTGCTCTTGTTTCTAGAAAATACACTTTTTGCTTCAAATGAATGTGTGTTTAATAGCCATTGTAATTGTTCTCTTCTTGTGTCTAAATCTGGAAATTTAGAATAAAAATTAAAACAATATACGTCCGTTCTTCTACCAAACATTTGTGGGTCCTCGAATAAATGCCAAGTGTTTATTCTAACCACTATGTCGTGATTTTCTATCTCTGTCTCAAGATTTTTGGTAGGGTCAGACGGAGGACACGAACCTACTATTGCAATCGTTTTATCTTTGCAGTACTCTAGAAACTCATCATATATACGCATATTATTAGGATATTCATAACTCACTCCATCGCTAGCTATATGGTTTTCCATGCGCGTTCCTTGACATAATGCTATATTATTTCACAGGATTACTAACGAAATACACGTCCATCAACGAATACAATGCGAATCTTTATTTGGATGGTGTAAAAAACGTATCTGCTTCCACGTTCTTGTCATCTATAAATAGGTCGTATGCCGGTTTTCCCATACGCAATTCGTGGAACCTGGCACCCCAACCAGTAAGCTGTGAATGTGTTAGCCGAAACCAGTTGATTTGGGTGACAGATCCGCGAGCGGTCCAGTAGACAATCGTGTGCCCTTCATCGTGAAGCTTGTTGATTCTCTCTATTCGCTCTGGATAAGGAATGGCCTGCGTGTAGTCGCGCGGCTTGTGTTTGTCTTCGGTGAGGTAGTGACAAATGGTCTCGTCTATGTCCACGAAAATCATCATGCTATAATGATTTTCGTGGATAATATTTAAATACTTATCGATGTGGTATACAAATGACGAGCGCAACCATTCTATGTATTATCCCTGCGCGGTCAGGAAGCAAGAGTCTGTCGCATAAAAACATCCGGGAACTCAATGGAAAACCCATGCTGGCATGGTCCATAGAGCAGGCAAAGGCGTCCCAATTTGCATCGCAGATGCGTGTGGTGGTCAGCACCGATAGCGAAGAGTATGCTGAAATTGCCCGCGAATTCGGCGCCGAGGTGCCATTTCTTCGCCCCGCCGAGATTTCGGGGGATCTTTCCACGGACCACGAATTTCTCTCGCACGCCGTTTCTTGGTTTCGGGAAAACGAAAATTACGTGTCTAACATTATTCTCCAGCTGCGCCCCACGTCGCCCACACGCAAGGTACAGGACATCGATGATTGCCTGAACACATTTATGCAGAACATAGACAACTACGACAGCTTACGGAGCGTTATTCCGTTTGAGAAATCTCCCTATAAAATGTACACCGCCGATGGGAATGTACTTACTCCATTGTTCGCGGAAGTAAATGGTATCCCAGAGCCCTATAACCAGTGTAGGCAAGTGCTGCCGCAATGCTACCTGCATAACGGGTACATTGACATTTTAAAGACGTCTTTACTGGAACGCGGTACGATTAGCGGAGAAAATATTTATCCGTTTGTCATGTCGCCCGAAGACAACGTGGACATTGATACCGAGAAGGACTTGCAGCGCGCATTCTAATACATACACAAGTAACGAATATTTTTTCTCTACGTATCGCATAATGTGTGACCTAGAGAAATACCATAAAGACGGATACATTATTTGCGAAAACGTATTTACCTCGGAGGAACTGGACGAGTGTGTGGAGGAGATTAGAACATATGTAAAAGAGAATACATCAAAGGTGTTTGTGTCAGAGGGAATCAGTATTGTAAGCATTACCCATGATTACACTGATTTATTTTTTTTGAACAATATAGTCAATATTTTTGGTATTACCATCTACATCTCTATATGGTGCTGCTTCTTTTAATTTCCATACTTCCACAACGTCATCAATTAATCCAATATCATTGATTTCATTCTTATACTTGTTACGTATATCATCAATCGCTTTTGGGGCTTCTCTATTAGCCAAAGGTAAATAATCGTCAAATATTATGTATCCACCAGGATTTACAAGAGGGAAGTATAAATCAAAGTCTGTAGCGATACCTTTATAGGAATGGTCACCATCAATAAACAACATATCAATTCCTTCAGGAAAATAGTCCTTTACCGCTGATAATGTGGATTGGTCATGAGAAGAACCTTGGTATACATTTACTTCATGATTATTACTATTGAACATGGCAGCGTTCTTTTCTACACACCCTTTCATGTCTGCTATTTTTCCATCTGCCCATGGTTTAAAAATGTCAACAGCCATGTATTTTGACGGGTACTGACTGTGTAGAATATTGCTCAACGAATGTCCGTAATGACTTCCTATTTCTAGATAAGTTTTGCAATCTTCCTTCATTATGTAATCTTTAATATACAATGTAATATGATGGTTGTTATGGGATATTCTCTTATGTTGGGGATCATTATGACCATGCATAGTGGTAGATACTTTCTTGGAGACATCTAACGTTTGTTGTAGAAGTGATCTGTCTATCTCCATTTATATCGTTAATGGAGATAATATTATTCATATTTAACCGAATTAAAAATATTCTTTAAAATGGCGTTGTACTAATTCTTCTGATCCCACACCACAATAATGAAGCAATTGGATTCGGTTCTTTCCAAACTTATTGACATCATACACTTTAAGCAAATAATTTATACTTGATGGAAATGGTTTCCAATTATCAGATATTGATAATAAAATAGGCCCCATCATCCATTGTCCTATATAATGAGCTGTCCGCGTATCAAATTTTTGTTGGTATAACGATGGCATTATTTCTGAAAGATAATCGTCATACAATCTTATAGCGATTTCTTCTTTAATAAGCACTAATCCATTATTTATTCCAGGAGGAAGAGTTGAATGATTGTTGGTTTGAACATATCTAATAAATAAATGTGGTATATTCCAATTAATGTCTTTTGATAGAGGTTTCAAATTAAACCGCGATATTTGATTTTCAAGTATTTTTCTGTCAGGAGTGGGGTTGTCATATCCAAATTGGAAATCTACATCCCAATCAAAATCAGGGTTTTGTAACATTAACATGTCTGTTTCTGCAATAAGTCTATGAGTTCCCTTTATTTTAGTATCTATCTTATAACGCATTGATCCAATATCATAAATGTGTTTACACGAGCAATGTAATAAATCTACAGGTAACATATTTAAAATATTTATTTCGTCTGTGGCAAATTCATTGGAGTGAACGATGGATATTCTGTATGGAACTTGTAGATGTCTAACAATACTTTTACAAAATGCGGAAAACTGATTAATCAGTGATATATTTTTATTACTGGTGCCACATATAGCGGATGTCTTGTTGTAGGATGGATTTGGATTGAATAGTATGAGTATGTTGAGAAATATATCTTTATGGTCATCCATTATATAATTGTAAATATTAAATAATTACATAGTTGTTACGCATTATTCTTTAAATTTATATGTTTTTATATACAAATGAATTTTTTTAATACAAATAATATCAACAAGAATATTCATTATCCTGATATTTATTTTACTCCAGAATACGGAAAAGCGTGTGAATGCTCAGACAATGCAGAATGGGAATTATGTCAATTCAAAGATCTGATTTATGTCTATTTAAAAAGACCTTATGTGTTTGATGAAAAGACCTATTACGATTTAATTAGTCCTTATGGATACGCAGGATACTATTTTGAAAAGCAGGAAACATTTGATGAGTTTATTCCTTTGTTTCGTGAAGAGTCTATCAAACGAAACTATTTGACTGAAGTTGTAAAACAAACCCCCTACTTTAATATAGATATAGAATCATGTTATCAAGTGATTACACGCAAGAAAATATGCAGTATTGAGGTAAATACTTACGATAACTATTATAACAATACATTGAATTCTAAAACAAGAAATATGATCAACAAAGCAAAAAAACATAATATGACACATACTATTACCCCAATGTCATGTGAATTGTTAAAATCTAATTTTTTGCCATTGTATAATTTTACTATGGATAAAGTAAATGCTGACAAATACTACTACTTTAATGATGAATATTACAAATGTATAGAACACCTACCTGGAGGCTATTTAGTAAATGTGATGAATATAGAAAAACAAGTTATCGGTAGTAGTATTATATTCACCCATTCCAACATAGTCCATTATCATTTAAGTTGTAATGATAATAGCAGTAATTGTATAACGAGCTATTTATTGTCGTCTGTGATTCATGAGATGGCTGAAGGCAAACGTTTGATTCTAGGATGTGGAGTTTCCAAAGATGATAGCTTATACAAATTCAAAAAAAAAATGAGCACACACGAATATGATTACACCATTTATAAAAATATTTTAAATAAGGATATTTATCAACGCATCAACCCTCATGATATTGGGGAGAAATTTCCTAATCATTTGTACAGATAATATTACAAACATTTTGAATTCGTTTCATTGAATCTATATTATATCGTTGGTCTATAGGAATGCATAGTATTCTATCGGCTATGTAGTGGTTACACTTTTTCTCTACATCAAAATCTAGTGGCCAATAAACAGGACAATATATCTGTTGTTTAATGCATTCACTCCTAACCAGTTCTCGTTCATCTCGCGATGAAAATAATATTGGATATGTAAAATAACAAGTATCGTTTTTTTCATTTTTAATCATTGGTTTATGCATTAATGTATCATGTAAAAAAATAAAATTACTTCCTCTGATATACTTATTGCTTGGATCATAGTAATACTTGTAAAATGTATAGTTTATGTAATCAAAACCATTATATGTAACTGACTCTATATATTTTTCACAACATTGAAGAATCGGATACCAGATAGATTTTAAACATGATACATTTTTCAATATCATCCCTGTTATTTTTGTTACGTTAGAAATTAAGTACTTTAAATTAAATGATGTATTCTGTTTTGGTAATAATTTAGTTTTATCAATAACAATACACCCAAAAGGCGTCTCCAAACTTTTTCTGTAACTACACAAACAAACATCTCCGTACAGATTAGACGAAAACATATTATGTGTAAAATCTTCAATGATGAGGATATTATTAGATGTACAAACTTCTTGTAATAATGATATTTGTTTATCTACTCGTCCAAAATAATTGATTATAAATATTATTTTGTAATTATTTTTAGAGACGTGTGACTTGATACTATCAATTGATATAGATAAATCGTTATGAATATCATAATAATCATATTCAGTAAAACAACTTTGAATCGACTCACACAAGTAATTTGGAATGAGACATTTGTCGCCTCTTTGTGTTAAATGTGAAAGTATATATTTAATACCCACTCTTCCAGACACAAAGAATAAATCTTGTACATTTTTAACTTGTAATGTGAAATCTGAACCAATTTCTTTCATATTGTGGTAATGAATAGTATTAACGCACGTAGTATTTATATTAGTTTAGATAATAATGTCCAGAACTACTATGGGGATAGATTTGACAAAATATTCATCCTTTGATGTATTAAATAAAGACTACTTTCCTGCTCACAGACAATAGGTTAAAATGTATGTATTTTTATGTTAAATACTATATATGGATATTTATAATATAGCCTATATAATTTCGAATAGAGGAGCTGCTTTATTCCAGAATTATCTTATACTAGAAAAACTCAAGGATTTATGTTCAAATAAATTAGTATTTTTCACTGAAGAATGTGAAGGAGAAAAACTTTGGGGAGACCAAACGTTAGATAAAATTACTATTACCAAAAATTGGAAAAAAGAAAGAGAAGAAATATGTGATTATATAAATGATGTATGTACTGATAGAAAAATAGATTTAATAATATTAAGTTCTGGTAAACTATTGTGTGGTAAATTATTAGATAATTTTAAATATAAAATATTAAATACTCATCCAGCATTATTACCTAGTTTTAAAGGCTATAATGTTCAAAGTAAATCATGGAAGTTTAATTTTAGATTTATGGGTATTACTACACATTTTATAGATGCGGAAGTAGATGAAGGAAATTTACTTTGTCAGGGATGTATGCCATTCAATTATGATAAAACATATGAAGAAAACTTAGAAGAATGGTTTAAGTTATGGAAGATAGTTCAAATGAATACAATTTATCTAATTATTACGAATAAATTAACTATAGTAGAAAATAATGCAACCTTCTCTGACGTTGTATTTAATACTAGTATTGTAACTCCAAAATCAAATAGCATATTTATGTCAAATTACATTTCAAATCTAATAAATTAATATAAACTCATATATATTATGTTAAATTGGGTTCCTAAAAAGTCAATAAATCATGTTTCAGTCCAAAATATGTTAAATATATCATTAAACACAGGACAATTTACAAATTATGGACCGAATGTACGACTTCTAGAAGAAAAAACACGTAAATGTTTTGAAGTAGATGACTCCAAAGCGGTTATTGTTGTAAATAATGGATCTACTGCAATTCAAGTATTAGCCGCTGCCATTGAATATGAAAACAAACAAACCATACAATGGGCCACACAGGCATTCACGTTTCCTCCGTCGGCACAATGCAATTTGGCTGATGTATCTATTATTGACATAGATAACGATGGAGGGGTAGATCTTCAACAAGTTGATGATGCTATTCATGGTATCATTGTGACCAATATATTTGGAAATGTGGTTGATATAGAAAAATATGAAGAGTGGGCAAGAGAGAACAATAAGTACCTTATTTTTGATAATGCAGCAACTTGTCATACCTTTTACAAAGGTAAGAATTGCGTGAATTATGGAATTGGATGTGGGATTAGCTTTCATCATACCAAACCATTCGGGTTTGGAGAGGGAGGAGCAATTATCGTGGACAAGAAATATGAAAAGGCTGTGCGATCTTTAATCAATTTTGGTATAGGTCTTACAGATAATTATTTTGTGAAGGAAGGAACAAATGGAAAGATGTCCGATATTTCCGCCGCATACATTCTCCAATTTTTAGACAGCAGTTTCCAGACGATTGTGGAAAAACATCGTGGGTTATACAAATATTTCAAAGACGAAATGAAACGCCGAAATATATGCCATGTTAAGTTATTTCCCAGTTTTCATGATGAAGACAAAAATGTGCCAGCATGTTTTTCTTTATTGTTTGATGACTATAGCGATATATATGAAAAACGAATTCTTGATGCAGGTATTTTTTGCCGAAAATATTATCATCCACTTAGGGACTTACCCATTGCAACCAAGGTGTTTCGGAATATATTATGCATTGCATGCACCAAGGAAATGACAACCCATCATATTGATACTATTTTGAGTTGTATTTAAGAGTTCTACTCGAAACAATGCACAAAATTTTCAAAACATTTATCTACATTTAAATTTTTTTTGCAAAATTCAACTCCATTATGTCTTATCATATCAATTTCAGGTCTATTGTTTGTGTCTAGGACATAATTAATTGTTTTCAAAAGTTCGGTTTTATTGGTTGTATCTATTAATTTGTAATGAACATTATTCTCCATCCCCATTTTTGTGAATACTTTCTCACAGCATTCCGGAACAAGGATAAGGCTTCCACATGCCATTATTTCATAAAGCTTGAAAAGTGTTAATGAATTATAATAGGTATAAACAGGTGTGTAAATATTTGCAATGTATTTGTTTAGTTTCTTACTAAATATATTGTCGGCGGAAAAAAATTCAGTGTTCCTATTTGGTGGTATTCGCTCGTAAATTTGTGTATGTGAATTAAGCCAACTATGAATTTGCCCTCTAATTCGATACGCGCCATCAGACGCATGTCCGGACAAAGCAACCTTGTTAATTGGTGCGTCATTGAATTGGACATACATAGTGGAATTACAATGATTTCTTTCCCAAAATATAATTTTTTCTGGATTTGGTAAAGATGGCATTAGAGATATTCCACCAAGATGATGTTTCGACATATCTGCCAATTTGATATTATTAATCAAATAATCCTCATTATCTATATGGCTTAACAAAATTCTTACAAATGGTTTATCTATTTTAGCAATAGACACGTACCAATCCTTGGTCGCCGGATTGAGAAATGTGTCGCTAGGTATAATGTAAAACGTTAGTTTTGTGTTATTCAGCGTTTGGAGGTAGTTACAATATGCAGTAGATTCGGTAAGAAAAGAATTAAATTTTCCAACAGAAGTTGGAGATGTAGGTAGGACAATTGACATATTTTGACAATGAGCATTTTCTTCAAAGAAAGATATAGTTTTATCAAGTGTATCAAAATCTTTGAATACAAATTTGGGTTCTGTTTTTAATTTATCCATAAATTCGTCTAATAAGCGAAATGGTTTATCTGGATAAAATCTATTCCAGTTGACAAGAATTATCTGTTTCTCCATATATACTTTATTTATTATTTTTTTTTTATACCAGCGAAGATTTAAAACCGCACCCCGTAGGGGTGCTTGATTTCAAATCGTTACTGGTATCTTACTTGAAGAATGACTCCGATGTGCGGATTTAATTCTTCAAGGGTGTAAAAACTCCTTCATCTTATCACACACATAATCCACATCTTCCACGCACATCCCATGATGAGCCCCCAATAAGAACCCGTCGGACATGATTGTATCTGCGTTGGGGAATTCCTCCAAGAAATCGCGATACGCTGGATGGCGTGTCACGTTGCCTGCAAAACATACACGGGTCTGGATGTTGTTCTCTTCCAAAAAAGTAAGTAGCTTCATGCGGTCCTTGTACATGAAAGGAATGGCCAGCCAATCGGTGTTGTATGTATTGATAGGTAGAACAATATCCTTTTCATCCTTCAGGTTTTCTAAATACCGATTGAACATAGTTTGGCGTTTTTCTCTGATTTCCTCCAGTCTGTCTAATTGAACCAGACCAAATGCCGCGTTCATCTCCGAAGACTTCATGTTGTATCCCACACATCCATACAGGAACTTGTAGTCATACGGAATGCCGTCCACAGAATGCTCAAACCGCGTCTTCACATCCTCTGAATTGTCGCCGATTCTCCCCCAGTCTCTAAACATGGTCGCGCGCTTCAAATGCTTGTCATCGTTGAACATCACCATCCCACCCGACCCGCCCGCGGTGATGAGGTGGCTGGAGTAAAAGCTGGTGATGGCAATGTCTGTATCGGGTGTATAGGTAATGGTATCGGCTGAATCCTCAAACAAAATAATCTTGTCCCCCACTCTCTTTCTGATTTCAGCCCAGTCGGGCTTGGAGCCAATCAAGTTAGGAATCAAAATAACCTTTGTCTTGTCCGTCACCTTTGCACATATCTGTTCGGGGCTAGGGACATATGTCTGGAATTCCACATCACAGAAGACAGGTTTGAGACCACATTGCAGGACAGGTGCGATGGTCGTGGAAAATGTGCATGCAGGGGTGACAATTTCATCGCCTGGTGCTAAATTTAATGCATTGAGACCTAAAAGAATCGCAGAGGACCCGCTGTTCACGAAAAGCCCGTGTTTCTTGGCGAATAATTCTGACACGCGGCGCTCAAACTCTACTGATCTGGGTCCAAATCCAGCCAACCAGCCAGCTTGGAGACAATCCATCACAGCGTCAATTTCGCGTTGGCCGTAGGCTTCCTTTTGGTTAGGCGCATACCACACCTTTTTATGTTGGAGTGTGGCCATAATATATATATACAATATCATTAAAATATGGAATATTTACCATATTTTAATATGTTTTTTAATTATGAAGATCCTCATTACAGGCGGAAATGGAAATCTGGCGACGATTTTGAAAACATCGTTAAAAAGCGAACATATTATTGATGCGCCAAGTAGAAAAGAGATGAATTTGTTGGATTTAGAACACGTAAAAACCTATTTTGCAGACAAGGAATACGATGTGGTGATACATACGGCTATTCAAGGTGGACGAAGGACTCGTCCAGATACATACGAAGACGTATATAACAACTTGCTCATGTTTGAGAACCTCATGTTGTTCAAAGACAACTTTAAGATGTTCCTTAATTTGGATTCGGGTGCAACATGTGATAGAGCAACTGATATCTATATGCGAAAAGAGGAGGACACGCCGTCTATTCCGAAAGACTTTTACGGGTTTTCCAAGTATATGATATATCAGAGGGGAATGTCGCACGACAACTTTTACAACCTACGGATATTCAATATATTTCACGAGACGGAGGAACCGGACAGATTCATTTCTAGGTGTGTGAACGTAGCCAAAGAAGGAGGAAAAGTAGAGATTTTTGAAAACAAGTATTTTGATTTCTTTTACAAGGACGATTTTGTGGAGGTGGTCAAGTATTACATTGGACAACTTGACCACTTTAAAAATAGTCTTTCCAACATGAAGTATCATGTCCCGAAGACGCTGAATTTGTCGTATATGGAGAAACATACGTTGGCGGATATCGCAAAAATGATTTTAGGTGAAGATAGTGATAAATTAGTAGTTCATAAAGATGATTGTGACAAGAATTATTGTGGAGATGGAACCTTATTAAATGCAATCAATATAATAAACAATACGATAAATTTGTATTTTAAAAAATAATACTAATGTATACTATAAATGAAATTCACTGACGTATTAATTAAAATAGTAGAAATTATTGGTATAGATACAGGTTTTGGTGTGACAGGTGGTTATGCAATGCATATAAATGAAAGTTTTGCCAATTCTAATATAATAAAAAAAGTATATAATCACCATGAGCAGGCATCTATTTTTTCAGCAATAGGATACTATAAAAGCAGCACAAAAATACCAGTTGTATTTACAACTGCCGGTTGTGGTGTTACAAATACAATTACAGGTATTATGGATTGTTGGCAGGATAGTGTTCCATGTCTAATTTTATCTGGACAAACAAAAAGCACAAAAACTATAGAAAATTATAAGAGAAGTGGTAAGAACATTAGACATTATTCAGGACAGGACGTTGATATAGTAGAACTAGTTAGGTCTATAACTAAATATTCAAAAGAAATAACACATCATGATACAGAAGAAGATATACGAAAAATTCTTTGTGAAGCAATTTATCATTTACTTACACCTAGATTTGGACCAGTATTATTATCAATTCCATTAAATATACAAACAATAGATATTAGTAATCATGATGAGATATTTAATGACATTTATGAAATAATTAAAAATGAACGTAGTAAAATTACTGATATACAAGATAATAGGGTACTATATGACAGTTTATATGATAGTTTCAAAGAAAAATTGAAATTTTCAGTTAAACCTTTAATTCTTGTTGGAGGAGGAGTAAAATCTTCAAAATCGTGTGAATTATTTAAGTTGTTTATAGAGAAATATAAAATACCTATTGTAACAACATATTCTGCAATTGATATACTACCCACTGATAATTGCTTATATATGGGAAGACCTGGTATTTATGGAGATAGATGTGGAAATCTAACAATTCAAAAATGTGATTTGCTTATTATTATTGGGTCACGTGCTTCAGAAACAACACTAGGATATAACGAGCACCTATTTAACTCATGTAACAAAATATTGATTGATATTGACGACGATGTTTTAAAAATTGATACAATAAAAATTGATTTATTTATAAGACAAGACATTCATTCATTTTTAAGAAATATACCAGACTATGATTATGAGGCAAGTAATGAATGGCTTACTATATGTAAAAAATGGAAATTAACACATTTTTTTGATAAACCTATTATAATACCGAGTACAACACATATAAATCCGTATGATTTTTTTCAAGAATTTTCTCGTTTAATGCCAATTGAAAGTACGATTATTCCTGCTGCAGGGTCTATATTTTATGTAACACGTCATATGCTTGAAATAAAAGAAAAAACTAAAGTTGTCATGTTTTCACAACAAGACCTCGGTTATGAATTACCGGCTTCAATTGGTGCATATTTTGCAGGAAATAAAAATATATATTGTTTTAATGGAGATGGTTCAATTCAATTTAACATACAAGAATTACAAACCATTGTTCAACACAATATTCCTGTTAAAATTATTATTTTTAATAATCATAAGTATGGGTGTATAGAAGTAACACAAAATGTATATTTTGGAAAGAAATATGGCGTTGATAAGGATACTGGTTTATCCTTTCCATCTTTTGAAAAAATATCATTTGCATATGGTATAGACTATTTGTATGTAAATACAATTGATAAAATTAAAAACATTTTTGATGTAAAATATGATAAAAATCCAGTTATTATAGAAATTGAGGCAGAATATCAGGATAGATATCCTAAGTTAGGTGTATATATAAATGAAAATGGTGAAAAAGTACCTACTCCTTTTGATAAAATGAACCCTCAAATAGAATAGTAAGCAAGATATGGGAAGATGATTGTGCAAATTGTATAAATAATATCACAATAACTAATTATGATATTACGCAAATTTTATTTACATTTATACCTATTTATTCACCACTCGTAAACTATCCTTCTTGGCGTTTTCGCCCTCAAACTGCTTACGAGGCCCAGGTGCATATTGCGTAGCATTCTCAATCGCCTTAATTCCCTTCACCATTTTGATGACTCCATCAGGCTCTACGCTGCTGGAGTGATCGCTGCCCCAGCTCTCTCTGTCCATAGTAATGTGTCTCTCTACCCATGTAGCTCCCAATGCAACCGCAGCATACGTGGTAATGAGCCCAAACTCGTGACCGCTATACCCAATCTCCATCTTGTCGCCCCACTTCGCCTTCATGTGCTCGATATAGCGCAAATTCAAATCCTCCACTGGACAAGGATAGGTGGAATTTGTATG
>ERZ807291.6733-NODE-6733-length-13704-cov-5.902337_pt1 | contig 13704 bp, 15 predicted proteins | sample MGYA00521257_ERZ807291 | MGnify/ENA primary metagenome ERZ807291 (study PRJEB31413, sample SAMN03169783) | marine metagenome | biome: Marine; feature: Water; material: Subsurface seawater | place: North Sea | collected 2011-04-28 | depth 1 m m ...
TAAATCGGAGACGGTTGTCAGTCTGAGTGGACAAGCTTTAGCTTGTTTGTATCGAAGACTGAACAACACTAAAAAAGAGAAAAAAATGTGGTAGTTGTAACGTTTAAAGTTTTCAAGTTGTCTTAACTATGAACGCAAAAAAAAATAATTATGAATAGCATTAAAAAAATAATCAAAGCAAGTGTGTTACTACTTATAGTATTCACAGTAGCGTGTAAGGACAAAGACATTCCAACACATGATGACAAACACCATATAGAGTGCACGAAGAAGGGTACAATAATCCCACTGGGATGTGTATGGGATTATCTAGGTATCATGGATTCGGATAATAAATTAATACTGTGGATGCTAGCTTTGTGTTTAGAAATCACCCGTTCAAGAACCCTATCTAGTAAGATGAATCAGGTGTAGATATTTAGAAGTACTTAATCTAATTCAGCATAAATCTTAATGATATCCATCGAACTTAGCATGCCAATCACCTTTCCATCTTCCATTACCACTAAATGATGCCCACCGTGTTTTACCATGGTTCTCGCCGCATCTTTGACTCGACTATTGGGTGCTACTAAGTGGATGAAACTAGACATAACCTCAGCCACTAGCATAGAATCATCGTGACAGTTAACAATATCACTCGAAGAAACAATCCCAGAAATACTGCCATCAGTATCAATTACAGGTACAGCATTAATCTCTTTTCTGCTTAGCATTCCTTTCAGGTTTGCAACCTTGATGGTTTTTTGCGTGACAACTACGGGTGAATTCGTGATATCTTCTACTCTCATCTGTTCTTTTACTATTCGTTCATATCAAAATTATTGCAGATTCAATGAAGTAACATTAACGAATATCAATTTAGCAGATGATATCACAGATTCACATATAACGAGTGCAGTTTACTTCTTAGTTGAGAATCAGTCGCTGGGGGTATTTTATGCCATCTGCTGTGATGCAGTCTGTGAATCAAAGATTGTTACCTGTGCTGATCTATCAGTATCGTGTTACCATCTGGATCAGTGATCACAAAGCTGGCAGGACCTGTTGAGGTTTCGTCTGCTTGGATCGGTATGGATACTTTGCTTGCTTTTAGTTCTTTTTGGATATCTCTTATGTCATCAAAGTGTTCAAGGTTTTGGGCTTTTTGATCCCAACCTGGATTGAAAGTGAGGAGGTTTCCTTCAAACATCCCTTGGAATAAGCCAATCACGGTATTCTCGTTTTTCATGATAACATGACCTTTCTCGTAGTCTCCAGCAAATTGCTTAAATCCAAGTTTCTCGTAAAATATCTTTGATGCCTTGATGTCCTTGACACTAAGACTTACCGAAAATGCTCCTAATTTCATTAGGTTCAAAGTTAGGTATTCGTGGGTGTCTTTTGGTATAGTTACTTGCTAACCTTCAAAACCAGCAGATATATGGGAACCATCGCAGTACGGTTTGTTTCCAGAGGCTCCACATCTGCAAAAAGCAGTTGTTTTACTTTTATTCTCTGAGTTACCATCCTTATCTGTTACTTTCAAGGTTCCATATACCAGAAGTGGTCCATTTTCGAGTACTTCTACCTTAGTCTCCAAGGTAGCTACTTCTTTATCTTCTTTGTCATTCATGAAATAGCTCAGTGCTCCGCTTGGGCATTTTGCAATTTGATCTTTGAGTTCATTGGTAGTGGCATTTTCAATGGTTAGCCAAGGTTTTTGCTTAGGCTTGTATACATTGGGAAGCGCCTTTACACACTCAGCAGCGTGAATACATTTATTAGGTTTCCATACTATGGAAGTTCTCCGTTGGTGTAGTGTTTGGTGATGTCTTTCATATAATTGATATGCTTGATGTTATAGTTATATTCTTTTCTAGTAATATATGAATCGGGCATTTGCTGGCTACTAGCAGTATTTGAGCCAGTTGTTTTTTATCTATGTTGCCGTGAATTTCAATCTCCTTGCGAAGTGATTTTTCTTGAGTATCGAGGTTCAGTATCGTAGTTATGTTCACGTGTATTTCTGATACAGCCCACGCTTTGAGGTTCAGATACATAAGGATAGTAATGCCGGTACAAGACGCCAAGGAAGCTTCCAATAGTTTTGTGGTTTTAGATCTAAGTCGGTGCCATTTGCAGATATGGGCTCATCCGCCAGAATATGATGCTTTCCGTTGGTCAGTTCTGTCTGAAACGTATTTATGGTCAGTGCTTTTATCATTTGGATGGTCTTAGTCTATTGTTTTTTTGGAATGTAAGGTAGTTGCGTTAAATCTCTTTTTTGTCTCAACTAAAATAATATTATTTGATCAATTGTGCTCCTTGCTGCCAAAGGGTGGCTTACCAAGGGTTGCCCATTCCAGCAGTTGCTTTTAGTATCCTTTTCCATTTTATTTTTTTAGGTACTCCTCTTAATTTCTTTTGTTATTCAATTGTAAATCTACCTTTTCTTTCCTATAAATCGTATCACACTGCCTGTTCCCTGGTGAAATTCCCCTTCGTCAAGAGTGACTTCTGTTTCTGTTAACTCTAATACTTCAAAACGCGGAAAGTCTTTTTCAATGCCTTCTTTAGAAAAAAGCATTTCTAAATTATTGGGCCCACCTACAGCAGGGTTTGCTTCTCTCAGAGGCAAGTGGCTTTTACTAAAACCTTCTAGGATAATATAGCCCTCGGGTTTAATAAGGTTAGCTATTCTGTTATGATAGTCTGATAGAAGTGGGACCGGGAAATGTGCAAAGATGAGTGCCGCAGCATCAAATTGTTCATTGTTTAAATTAAGTTCGGGCAGCAGGCCTAGTTCATACTGAATGCTTACCTTGTGCTTGTTTGCAAGTGCTAATGCTTTTTTCTTGCCTTCTATGCTAATATCAAAAGCAGTGACATTAAATCCATGCATTGCTGCATATACCGCATTCCTTCCTTCTCCTTCTGCAGGCAATAGTAAGTCGCCAGATAAAGCAAAGCGCTGAATACTGTCTTTGAAAAATTTATTTGGGTCTGTACCGTATGCATATGCCTTATTAGCATACCTGTTATTCCACATTTCTTCCATGTTGTAACTTGATTTTATTTTGGTTTGAAAAATAGGCATAGAAACTTAAAATAATTGCAGAAGCAGAAAGGATATTACCTATTTACGCTGTTTTACTTGTTGGTACGCAGCGCTTCCAGTCTGATGCTAAGATAGGAGAGTGGCAATCGGGCGTTATTTATTCTACTTCTAGTGCATTGAGATGCTTCGCTAACGCAACTCCCATACTAAAACAGCCTTGAAGTAAATAGCCTCCTGTGGGCGCGTACCAGTCCAGCATTTCGCCAATAGCATACGTGTTGGATATTTTCCGGATCTGAAAATATTCGTCTACTTCATTTAGCGCTATACCTCCTAAGGTAGAAATAGCTTTATCTATATCGTCCGACTTGGTTAGGGTAATTGGAAGCGCTTTGATATGTTTCGCTAATCCGTTAATGTCCATAAAGGTTTCTTTATCCGTGTATTGCTTGAGGAGTGCTACCGTTGTTCGGTCTAGATTTAAATCTTCTTTGAGGATGTCTGTTACTTTAGAAAGTTTGGTTTTCGTGTATTTTTCCTTAATCTGAGTCGCGGTCATCGTCGGCTTTAAATCCAGATAGATTGTTGTTTTTTCTGTGGTAAGCAGAGTTTCTTGTAGTTTGTGGCTTAGTGCATAAAGAGCATTGCCCTCTAGCCCAAATGTAGAAATAATCAACTCGCCTTTAGCAGCATGTCCATTAAAACTCAAGGTAATGTTCTTTAACGGTTTTCCTGCATGGGTTGAGATGAATTTTTTATCCCAATTCACACCAAAAGCGCAATTAGCCGCTCGAAATGGAAGCACGTTTACTCCTCGATTTACGAAAGGTTGTGCCCATGAGCCGTCAGAACCCGTCACCTTCCAACTTGCTCCTCCAAGTGCAAAAACAGTAAAATCCGCACGAATGCCTTTAAGGCCGTTGAAACATAACTCATTTTCCTTGTTCCAGCCTATCCACTCAGTGCCTAGATGAAATTTCACTCCTTTGCCGGAGATATGTTCTACTATCTTATTCAGAACTTCTATGGGTTTTAGGCCTTGCTCCGGGAATACACGATTGCTTGACCCTACAAAAGTGGGGATATCAATATCGCTCAACCACTGAATCAAATCAGTATTGGTAAACTGCTTTAGACTACTGGCCATAAATTCACTCGGGCTATACTGAGCTATGAGTTCATCAGTAGGCGAGGAGTAGGTCAGATTTAGTCCACCTTCACCAGCTACCAGAAACTTACGACCTACCGATTTCTTTCTATCGTAGATGGCTACTTCATACTTTCGGGTATCTAGCTGAGCTGCTAGCATAAGTGCGGCGGGACCTCCACCTATGATTGCTATGATTGGTTTCGTATTGATAGGCTCAAAAGTAAGCTTGTTCGGATACTTTGTTAGAAAAAGGATATTCGTATGAGATCCGAAGACAATAGTGTGAACTGCCATAATTGGTGGACAACCTTATCGAGCAAGAGGGGGTAGCTCTGTCATGCTTAATTATTTTTGCTACTGTGAATATAAAACTTACCAAACCATTAGTGGTTTTTGATTTAGAGACTACCGGAGTACAAGTAGCTGCAGATAGGATAGTAGAAATATATTGTATAAAAATACAACCAGACGGTACAGAGGAGCATTTACATCAAGTACTAAATCCCACGATACCCATACCTCCAGTAGTGTCTGAAATTCACGGAATATGGGATAAGGATGTTGTTGGGAAGCCTACATTTCAAGAGTTTTCCGCAGAGTTGAACGCGTTTATGGGAGACTGTGATTTTGGAGGATTTAATAGTAATCGTTTTGATTTTCCGATGTTAGCGGAGGAGTTTTACAGAGCAGGAGTTTCTTTTGATACCAACAGAAAATTTATAGATGCACAGCGAATTTTTCATAAGATGGAACCGCGTAATCTTGGTGCGGCCTTCCAGAAGTATTGTGGTAAAGAGCTTATAGATGCACACAGTGCAAAAGCAGATACCGTAGCCACATGGGAAATCATAAAAGCTCAAGTAGATCACTACGATGAACTAGAAGGAGACATAGATTTTTTGAATGCTTTCAGCGGTGAGAGTGAGTTCTATGATTTTGCTCGAAGAATAAAGCGCGGCAAAAATGGAGAAGCATTATTTAATTTTGGGAAGTACAAAGATAAGCTAGTGATAGATGTTTTTAAGGAAAATAGAGGTTACTACGATTGGATGATGAAGGGTGATTTTCCTGAAAATACCAAGTCTGTGATAACTAAATTGGCTTTGCAAAGTCGAAATTCTTAGTACGTTTCAATTTTAGTGTGCTGAAACACCCTACTGAATTATTCCGATTCCGCCTATTACTGGGTGAGTAATCCGCCACTCAGTCGACTTACTGTATAGTATAGTTTTACGAGGTTAATCTTGGCTTGATTCGCACTGTTTTTAGCTACGAGAACATTGAGTTGGGCTACACGTAGGTCATTAAAACTAATCTGCCCATTGCGATAGCTAGATTGTGCTCGTTGCAGAGCTAGCTCGGCTAGGGTAATATTTTCTTCCTGTGCCTGCAGTGTACGGGTGATCTGTTTACTATCCAATTCGGCTGCATAGAGCTGGTTTTGAATGGTTAGCTTCGATTTGGCTAATTCAAGTTCACTGTTCTGCTTAGCGAGGTCTGCATTTTTTATGGCAGTTGTGAGTTGGTTTCCATTGAAGATTGGCATGCTCAGTGTCAGACCTCCATTAAAACCTAAGTTGCTTTGTGAGAGTACAATTCCAGCACCGTTTTGGGCGGTACTATATCCATAAGCGCCACTTGCTGTAAGTGTCGGCATTCTTCCTTCATTTGCTATTTCGGCTTGATTCCAAGCGAGTGTTTGAGAGAGTTGAGCTAAAAGTAGCGTGCTGTTATTCTGAAGTGCTTTGCTCTCTGTTTCTGCGATATTAATGGAAGAAGGTACATCAATATCATTGGGGATAGTAAACCGAGTTTTAGGGTCTTTGCCCATCAATATATTCAAGGCTCCTTTTTGTTTATCTATCGAAGTAGTTAAGTTTTCTAGTGCCAGGCTATCATTATTTAAGTCCACTTGAGCACTGATGACATCGAGTTGGCTTTTTGCCCCATTTTTATTAGCCAGAGTTACTCGTTTTAGCCTATCTTGAGATATAGCTAAGTTTTGTTGAGCGGCAGAAAGGTCAAGTGCACTCTGCTGGATATCGAGATAACGACTTACGATATCTAGTACCATATTTTCAGCTATTACCTGAGCTTGTACTTGATTGAGTCGCTGAGTACTCATTAGGTTTTGGTAGGTGTGTACTCGCCCAAAACCATTAAATACGATATAATTAAAACCGATGTTAGCGCCTAAATTAGTGTTTTGAGCTCCATCTACTTCTGCATCGGGTATCCCCCCTGCAAATGTGAGCTTGGTATTATTGATGCTGTAGTTTGCATTTCCATTCAAGTTGATAGTTGGATAGTATCCAGCTTGTGCTTTGGTCGCTTGGTTACTAGCAGCTGTAGCATTATTTTTAGCTATGGCTATGTCAAAATTCTGCTCCAAAGCAGTACTTATAATCTGGTCTAAACTCAGCTCTTCTTGTGCATTGACTATGCTGCTGGTAGCTATCGTCAGTAGGAATAGTATACTAGTCTTCCAATTCATATTTTTCTGCTTCTAGTTCTTGTATTGCGGGTTCTACTTCTTCGGCACTCGGCATTATTCCTCCATTCCATAGCCACCCTATACTTCGCTTTGTATTGTTCCAAGCTACCAGAAATACAGGCAGTAGAATTAGGGTGAGCACAGTGGCTATACCGATACCATAGGCTACGGATATGGCCATTGGGATAAGGAATTGCGCTTGAAAACTCTTCTCCATAATAAGTGGAGCAAGTCCAGCTATGGTAGTCATACTTGTAAGGAATATGGCTCTAAACCTTACATAGCCTGCTTGGTATACCGCTTCTGTAAAGGTCATTCCTTCCTTGAGGTAGATGTTCATTTTCTCTACCAGCACCAGACTATCATTTACAATTATTCCAATCAAAGCGACGACCCCAAGGAAACTCAAGATACTCATCTGCTGACCGTGTAGGTAATGTCCCCAAGCTACACCGATAAGACTAAAGGGTACAAGAAGTATCAAGATGATTACGGCCTGCCCGAGCGAACGGAAGGTAAACGTAATGATAATAATGATGCAAAAGATGACAAATGGGAACGCAAATTTAGCCGAAGCTTGAGTCTTATCTGCTTCACGATTTTGTCCTTCAAAAAGTGGTGTGATACCTTGATGTTTTGCCAAGATAGCAGGTACGATATCCGCTTTTATCTGAGCAATGATTAATGGAGCGGAGACTTTATTACTGCTGACTTCTGCTTCTATAGTTACTTGTTTTTGTGCGTCTAGGTGATTGATACCCACTACACCACGTTCTATGGTAAATGTAGCTAACTCACTGAGCGGTATTTGTTTGCCATCTAAGGTGCGAATACGGGTATCTTCTAAGTCATAAAGAGAACTTCTCTGTGCATCATTGAAACGTACCCATACTTTTATTTCATCTTTTCCGCGTTGTAGTCTTTGAGCTTCATACCCAAAGTATCCTTGACGTATCTGATTTAGCACCATGGCTTCATTGAGTCCTAGGATGTATGCCTTATCATTGAGCTGTACATTGATTTCTCTGCGACCGGGTTGTACACTTTCTACGACGTCTTTTAGTTCAGGTAGTTGGAGCATTTGCTCTTTAAGTTCAGCTTTTGCTGCATCTAGCTCGGCTTGGTCTTCTCCCAAGAAAGTGACTGATACGGGTTTTCCAAAAGCACTAGCATTTCCGAAGGTGAGTTTATCTACATCATCCATGCTGCCTACTTTTTTACGGAAACGAGAGGCGAGCTCCATACTGCTTAAGGTACGAAGTTCACTACCAACAAGCTTAGCATTTATGCTTCCTTCGTGGGACAGCGGACCTACCTTTCGTTCTAAGTTCTTTACGATGCTCACATCATTGCCTGTTTCCTTTTTTATTTCCTCATTCACCTCCCATATGGCAGCTTCTATCTTTTCTAGTCGACTATTGGTAATCGCTTCTCTGGTACCACTGGCCATACTTAGGTTTATGGGTACATCATTTCGTTCAATTACAGGAAAGAATGTGAACTGTATATGTCCGCCACTTATGCCTCCTATGGTAATGAGAGCCATTGTAACGGCAATACAAAACGTAAAAATCTTATGATTCAATGAGAAACGTAGAACCGGAGCATACAGCTTATCCCGGAGCACATACAGTACCTTGTCTGTAAAGCGTTCTAGTTTGTTCTTTTTTTGTCCTTCTTTTAGCGCCTTGCTATGCGCTAAGTGGGCAGGAAGAATAACCAAGGCTTCTACGAGTGATACTGCTAAAGTAGCAATTACCACAAACGCTAATTCACTAAAAAAGTCTCCTGCTCGCCCATCTACCATGAAAAAGAAACTGAACGCTACCATAGTGGTAATTACTGCACTAAATACAGCAGGGAGTACTTCCATAGTGCCATCTACTGCTGCTCGTAGAGCACTTTTTCCTTTTTCAAAATGACTAAATATATTTTCACTGATAACAATGCCGTCATCTACTAAAATCCCAATAACCACAATCATCCCAAAAAGCGAGATTACATTGATGGTCACTCCTGCATAGAGCGCGACGACAAACATTCCTAAAAAAGAAACGGGTAAGCCTACAGCTACCCAAAACGCAATGCGAATGTTCAGGAATAAGGAAAGTAGAAGCAGTACCAATAGCATCCCAATAATTCCGTTTTCGAGCAGTAAGTTTTTACGTTCTTCCAGCGTCTCACTTTGATCACGGATGAGGGTAGCAGTGAGTTGAGGATTTAGTTCATTAAATTTTTCAAAATAACTGCGTGCGTATGCAGCATTCTTCAGTAAGTCCTCTTTGTCTGTGCTACTTACGAGTATTTCTACTCCCGGTTTACCGTTGATATAAATACGGTTTGGGTCGTCTGCCCACTGGTCGCGGATTTGGGCTACATCTTTTAGTCGTACTATCGCCCCTTCCGCAGTTGTTTTCAATACAAGATCTTCTAGCTGAGCGGCATAGTAGGCTTTATTTCTACTGCGTATCAGTAATTCTTCTGTGTTGGTTTTTATACTTCCTCCAGTGATATCTATATTGGCATTTCGAATGAGCAAGCCTGCTTGTTCTAGCGTGATGCCATATTCTTTCAGTGCTTCGTCATCTAAAGATATCTCTATTTCTTCGTCTGGAAAACCGGCTAGTTCTACCTTGGATATCCCATCATAGGAGAGAAGGTCTTTCTCTATTCGTCGGGCATATGATTTCAAGGCGGTAAGGTCTATCATCTCTCCAGTGATCGCATAATTTATGGTGAAGTTTATATTTTCCTTGAGTGCGACTACAGGTTTTTCAAGTCCCCCGGGGAAGCTGTTAATCGCATTTACCGCATTTTTAACATCTTCTAACGCTACCTTGGTGTCATAGCCTTTTTCTACCTCCACTATTACAGCGGCAGTATTTTCATTACTACTACTCGTGATACGTTCGATGCCTGTGACTCCTTCTAGTTTTTCTTCTATGCGTGAAACCACACCTTCTTCCATCTCTTCTGGTGAAGCACCAGGGTAGACCAGCTGAACATTAATTATTCTACTATCTATAAGTGGGAAGAAGCTCGCACTCATATTGACATAAGCAATCGCACCAAAAATGCAGATAATAGCCAGAAGTGTATTTACGGAGACGGGGTATTTTATGAAGTACGCTATGATTTTCTTCATTTTTTATTTACTTGCTTGAGGTACTACTTTCATTCCTTCAAAAGCTCCATTTACCTGTGTCAAAGGAAGGAGGGCTCCAGCAGGGATTCCCTTAACAATAGCTTTATCCTCTATGAAACGAACGACCTCAATAGGTGCTAAACGCAGAGTAGAGTCTGTAGCAGATACAGTATAAATTGCTTTACCATCTATTAATGTGTTTCTCGGTACTTCTATGGCTTCAGAAGCTGTTTCTGTGCGTATCATCGCATCTAAGTAGAGACCTTCTTTTAAGTCTTTGCCGCTCACCGTGAGAAATACACTCACTTGTTGTGTAGTAGGATTGATGGTGCTATTAATCCTGCTTACTGTGCCAATGTAGTCTTGGTTATGCGCTACAGATCGCAGCTTTACTTTACTGCCTTTTTTGAGAAACTGGAGGTCATTTTGGGTGACGGCAGCTTCCAGTTCGTATCCATCTTCTTGAACGTAAGTACCTAACTTTTGACCTGAACGAACTAGTGTGCCTGGGTCTATACTCGTTTCGCTGAGCATACCACCGTAAGGTGCAGAGATACTGTATTTTTGAAGGCGCACTTCTTGACTTTGAATGGTGTAGTAGTTGCTGAGTATATTTCTACCGCTCAGAAATTGTTTTAACTGCAGATTGTCCGTGCTCGGAAGTTTGGGCAAGGACTTCTTCGGGTTCAATTCTTTTAGAAAGTTTTGCCATTTATCAGCTTCTGTGGGATAATCAATAGTTATGTCAGCAAGAGATTGACTAATAAGTCCCATAAATGTGCTGCGAGCCGCTATTAATTGAGTGCGGTATTCTGTGTCATTTATGGAGGCTAGATTTTCTCCTTTTCTAAACGATTGACCAGCTTTAAAATTTTGATTAGTAAGTATTCCTGTTACCTCAGCGAAAATCTCCATTCTGTTGGAAGCCTTTAACCTTCCGCTTACAGATATGTTTATGAGGATGCTAACGGGAGTAGCAACTCTAGTTTCTACCACTTTAGACCTAAATGATATTTTAGGACCTGCCTTATCCTCTTTCTTGGAAAGTTGGCTGTTAATAAGGAATCCTATCAAGAGTATTCCCGCTCCTAAAACTAAGGATCTAACTAGTGTTTTATTGAATTTCGTTTCGCGCATTTGTATGTCTTAAAAAATAGAAGGTGCAAAGGTAGGTTTTGGTGAACGCTTTTGCATGTTATTTTTCGGTTAACTGCTTGGTGAGCAAACCTATATTTAATTGATTTATTATGGATTAAGCAGCTACGAATCTTCGTTTAGATCTCAGGCAGAATAAGCTAACTATGGGTGTGTTTTATTCAAACCATTGGTAAAATGAACGTAATCGCACCATAATCTCTAAGCGGATTGGGATGCACTTAGGTGTGGGTTTACCGTATTGATATTTTTTTGTGGGTTTTATTTTGTCATGGTTATGGAGGGCGAATACTACATTTGTGGCCATGGAACTAGCAGAGCATCATAGCTTAAACGATATACGAAATATAGTAGCATCTGGAGAAGAGGTGACGCTCTCTGCAGCTGCCAAAGCTAAAATAGAAAAATGTCATGCCTACTTGCTTCAGAAAGTAGAAGAAGTAGGACCTCCAATTTATGGTGTGAACACCGGTTTTGGTTCGCTATGCAATACAGAGATAGATAAAAAGGACCTTGCTCAGTTGCAAGTTAATCTGGTTCGTTCCCACGCGTGCGGAGCAGGCGCCTATGTGCCTAGAGATATTATAAAATTGATGCTTTTGCTAAAAGCACAAAGCCTCAGCTATGGTCATAGTGGCGTGCAGCTAGCCACGGTAGAGAAGCTTTTAGCGTTTTACAATAACGATACACTGCCCGTGATATACGAACTGGGTAGCCTTGGAGCCAGTGGAGATTTAGCTCCTTTGAGTCATTTAGCTTTGCCGCTGATAGGAGAGGGAGAGGTCTGGGACGAGGAAAGTTCTTACACACAGAAAAGGAAACCCGAGCCATCAGATTTGAAGCTAGGACCGAAAGAAGGCTTAGCGTTGATCAACGGAACTCAATTTATGCAGGCGTATGGAGTGCAGTGTTTATTCAAAGCAGAAGACATCCTAGCGCGTGCAGATCTGAATGCAGCGATGTGTTTAGATGCCTACGACGGGCGTAAAGAAGCCTTCTTGGCGTATAGCCATCAGATACGGCCACACCAAGGACAGCTGGATACTGCTAAAGCCGTTTTAGAACACTTGGAAGGAAGTGAAATACTCGCACAGGATAAAGTCCACGTACAAGACCCTTACAGTATGCGATGCGTACCACAAGTACACGGAGCGAGTAAAGATGCCGTAGCTCATGTGAAGGCTGTCTTTGAAACAGAGATAAACTCGGTGACGGATAATCCCAATGTGTTCCCCGACGAGGACTTGGTGCTGAGTGCAGGAAACTTCCACGGACAGACCTTAGCGCTTCAGCTTGACTTTTTAGCCATAGCCATAGCAGAAATAGGCAGTATAGCCGAACGTAGAATATACAGGCTCGTAGAAGGCAAGAGAGGACTTCCCGCTTTCCTTACATCAAATCCTGGACTCGAGAGCGGTTTGATGATCGCACAGTATACAGCCGCCAGTATCGTAAGCCAAAACAAGCAGCTCTGCACACCCAGCAGTGTAGATACGATAGAAAGTAGCAATGGGCAGGAGGATCACGTGAGTATGGGAGCAAATGCCGCTACCAAATGTTTGCGTGTGATTGAAAATGTAGAACGCATTCAGGCGATAGAGCAGCTGACTGCTGCCAAAGCATTGGAATACCGCAGACCACTCCAATCATCGAAGAGCGTAGAAGATTTATTAGCTAAAATTAAATCAATAGCGGATATCAGCGATGGGGATAAGGTATGGGCGGATGAGGTAGAGAAGATTAGAAAATACGTTATCCTGAGCGGAGTCGAAGGGTAGACGTATTTTTGTGTTGATTTTTGAGGAGACTGATGAAAGGATTTATGCAAAGTATTTCGGTATGCGCTTCTGAAAGAGATAACGGTTTGTAAGAAATACCTGTGCGTAATACGAGGTTAATTCAGTAATGCGTTTTTTATTTTTTAAGTCTATCGTCAAATTACAATTGGGTAGGTCTTAATTACTTTTTCTGCATCCCAATAGTTGTGCCCCTGAGCAAGGTTCTTTCAGAAATATGAATCATTCTAGATACTTGTTTCTTGGTTAAACTCGAATGTTCAATAAAAGAATTAACGGATTTACTTTTAAGACCTACTTTTATAATTTTAACATATAAAAAAGCAGAATTTGAACGCATAGGTAAAGTTCTTTTTATATCAAGCCACTTAATTACGGTGTCACGCTCTTTGTTTAAATCAATGGTTTCTGAAATCATAAAACGACATTTTACGCAAAATGTAGCGACAAATGTCGATTACTGCAAATTTCGCTTTTGTTCAATACGCCAAAGACATATGTGTTAATGGACTTGTTATTCGTAAAGAGGGTAACTATCCTTTATTTAGCAACACACTGACTATGAAGTTCGATAGTGCAAATAGGATTGAAAGATTTGACGTGAAAGGCCAAAATAAACGAAAACTCATTCTACAACCGATAGAATCTGTTGAGACGAATAAAATTGTTTTCAAATGCATATAACGTAAAAAGCAAATTGCGGGTATGCTCCCAGATTTTTAGTGAAAAATACACAAAAAAAACCTTGAGCTCAAAAAGCTCAAGGTTCTTATGTTTCCTCCGAAAAGAGTATTACTCCACTTCCAGCACAAAGCTTACTTCCACATCTGTCTCGCCAACATTACAGCTTCCGTCTTTTACGTCAGGTTGGTGTTTTAGACTCACCTGGAATGTACCCTTGTCCGCATTTGTAGTAGTAATAGT
>ERZ807291.6740-NODE-6740-length-13698-cov-10.725500_pt1 | contig 13698 bp, 11 predicted proteins | sample MGYA00521257_ERZ807291 | MGnify/ENA primary metagenome ERZ807291 (study PRJEB31413, sample SAMN03169783) | marine metagenome | biome: Marine; feature: Water; material: Subsurface seawater | place: North Sea | collected 2011-04-28 | depth 1 m m ...
TTTGCCAAAATGCTTGTGATGATGAAGAGGAGGAAGAGGAATGCGATGAAGAGGAGGAAGAGGAATGCGATGAAGAGGAAGGCGAGGAAGAGGAAGTAGTTGAGGAAGAGGAAGAGGAAGGCGAGGAAGAGGAAGAGGAAGGCGAGGAAGAGGAAGGCGAGGAAGAGGAAGTAGTTGAAGAAGAGGAAGAGGAAGGCGAGGAAGAGGAAGGCGAGGAAGAGGAAGGCGAGGAAGAGGAAGTAGTTGAAGAAGAGGAAGAGGAAGGCGAGGAAGAGGAAGTAGTTGAAGAAGAGGAAGGCGAGGAAGAGGAAGGCGAGGAAGAGGAAGAAGCTGAGGAAGAGGAAGAAGCTGAGGAAGAGGAAGAAGCTGAGGAAGAGGAAGCAGTATACGAAGTAGAAATTAAAGGTGTAATGTATTACACAACGGATGAGAAAAACGGTGAAGTATATAATATCACAGACGATGAAGACATCGGAGACTGTATTGGTAGGTTTGTAAATGGTAAATTCAAAAAAAACAAGTAAACGCTCTACAAATCAAATTAAGCGTATGATATGTGTTTTTGACTGGGCTGTTTTCGTAACGTAAAATGAGTAGATAAATATTCCACTAGATTCTTATTGTTAATTATTGATAATCGTAACCATATATCTAAGGCTTTTTTCTTTTCGTTAAAACTAATAAGATCGTGAATATCTTCAAAATTGTATTCTGTGAAATAGTAAAGTAGTATATCATGTATATTGCTAGTCAAGTGGGTGCTACTAGATTCACAGTGAGCGATCAAACTCTGTAAATCATCTTCACTAAATTGCGTATAATCTATTATATACATTTCAACAAGTGTATTAATGTTTGTTTCCTTCGTCCAATATTCATCGGTTAAAATATTCAATAATTCACCGTCATCAATATATTTTGAAATTATATTGATGTTTCCCAAATTATCACATATTTCAAGTGTCTTAATTATGCTATTGACGTCATTCATTGTATATTTTTTAATGAGCTATATATTCACTATTTATTTCAATTTTTCTTAATTGTTGCATTTTTCATATGAGATTTTTTATTTTTTCTCGTTTTTACTTTACTACCTCCTTTTTTATCGCTATCACGAAGTAACCCTTTTATTACCATATAGTTTATGGTATCTTCCATAAAAAAATACATGAATATTCGGGTCGGGTCATTATCGACGATTTCTTCAATTGTTTTTATTGGGTCGGATTCATAATCGTTTTTTTTGTTATCTGGTATTTTAATTTTCTGTGACTTTTTTATTTTATTTATATTATCCCTTATAAATATAGGATTTGTATCTCCTTCTTGTTTCAATAATTCATATAATTTTTTGACTACGTCTGAATACTTATTTTCTCTTATTGTATCTAAATAACCATCTTCATATAATTGATTTATTTCTATAGATGTTCCTTGGTCTTTATTTATATATTCTATATATTTCTTTGTATTATTACCGTTTTGTATGATGTCAGAAAACAACAGAAGTTGTTCTTGTGAATCGTCTTTCATATCTTTTTTACTGTCTTCAAGATTCATAGTATTGGAACGCTTTGTAACAATAGGAACATCAGATTGATATAATGGTGCTTTATCTAAATCAACATTCCATTTTTGTTTGTATTTATCTAATTCTTTTGTTTGAATGATTTTTTCGAACAAGTTCCCCAAATGATTACTTGTGAAATTACATATAAATTTATGTTTATTTTCCGAATTAATTTCGCCTTGAAAGTAATCAATAGATAGTTCAATATAATAATATCTTTTTGATGATGTTTGTTGCTGTAATACAGATGTTTCTATAAATGTTTTTAATTTATTTTCGTCGCGTGAGTTCTTGTTTTCTAAATCCATTTCATTATACTCTTTGTCTTGTGTATATTTTTTAATAAAAATATCATATATATTTTCCAATAATTTGTCATTTTTTCCGCTTAAAGTATTAATTATATTTTGAAATTCATTATTAACAGAAGTATAAGATGTGGAGGAATTTGACTCATCAACAATAGACCTAATAATATTATTTATTTCATTTGTTATAGATACCGTATTTCTAGATTTCCCTTGTGTCAATTTTGTAGCAGATAAGTTAATTAATTTTTTATAAATACTATGATTCAACATATCGTTTATCCATATTACTCTACGAGTTGTATAGACTTTTCCGTTATGTTTTATATATGAGTATTTGTTTTCAAACGGATGTGTTATCATAGATAACATTTGGTTGCTTATTCCACGATTTCCATTAATGTAATAATTATACGAATCCTTGATGTCATTATGAATTGGAAATTGAGTAGGAAATAACAGTTCTAACATAACGTGGACGTTATGGTTGGAGACATTTGCCTTGTTTTCTTCTGACTTTGTTTGTTCTGTACCATAGGTAGCGAAAAACAATATATATTGTTCTAAATTGAAAAATATTTCAATACGCTTTCGCATGCTTAATGATAATAATTTGTCTCTTGGGTAACTTATTTCATAGGTAAAATAAGGGTATGTATTCAATATTTTATTGAATTTTTTCTGGTCTTTCAAATATAAGTTATCTTTTGTAAGTTCAAAGTTATCATATTCAGTATCATTATTTTTCAATATATTGGACCGTATGAATATTTTTAATTCTTGAATATTATATGATGTTGTAGTCATGTTTTATAATTATAATTAGAGTATATATTTTAATTATATCTTATTTTGAATATCAAATAAATAACTAAATTTATGTTTAAACACGTGTTAATCTGGGGATAAGATTAGCAAATGTCTCTATTTTATTTAATGTTGTATTCGCGCAACCCATGCATTCCTTTGATACAAAGGATTCTTTTTTAGGTTCATCATTAAATAATAATTCCGATAAACGATTCTCCGTCTTATTAATGATATGTTGACTGTAATTTTTTCGCTCTTTCAATATATTTTGTAACGTTTCTATTTCTCTTCGTTTCTTTTGTTCGTTCATTTGTTCTGACATCATATTATCATTCTTTTCTTGCTGAGCCTTTTCCAATTCTATTTTCTGTTGTTCTAATTCATATTCTTGTTTATCCTTTTCAGCATCTAATTCCAATTTTTTAGTTTCATTCACTTCTTGTTGTATATCACTAATACTGTTGGATGTATCTTGGAGTTTAATTTCTTCACCTGTTATTTCAACAGCATCTTCCTTCACTTTATCTACATCAAAATTATTCATTTCACTTTCAGCTTGTTTGATTAAATCTTCCGCTTCGTTGTCTGGTTCGCCTTCTTCTTCAGATTTTTCTTCTTCTTCGTCACCGTTTTCTAAACCTTCAAAAACGTAAAAATCGTATGTATTATAGAACATTATAATAATCATACACACACCTAGACCGATGTATTTATCAATTCTTGAATAGAAAACAATCAATACAATTGCAAATATCTTCCCCAAAGGCGTGAACCATATATTTTTTACATCATTAGACAATAATGTCATAATGATTACAGATAGTAAAGGTATGTATTCTAAAACAATTTTCATATATAGTTTCATTAGAACATATTTTATGATAATTAAGTATATACACTTAAAATAATTTTCTATATATTTGTTAAGTATGTCATTATTAAATACCGCGTCTACTTGGACGCCTAAGTATAGACGTAATAAACGACAATCTACAATGAAAAAACCAAGTCTAATATCACAAGATAACTCAGATACAAATGAAAACAATCTAATGCTTGAAGGATTCAAAACAAATATTCCACAATCAATAGAACATACACAAAATTTACAAAGGCAACGTAATGAACGTATCAACAATTTAATAAATAATATGGATAATAATGAAGATAATGATGGAAATCATTTAGAGAACTTCAATCCTCTACCAAATCCAAATATACATGTCAAAAAGGATATGCCAAATATCCAAACGAACAATTTAGAATATAATCCCAACGTTCACGAACAATTTAGTAATTACACGAATAGCTATAATGGAGAAATTTCATACAAACAAGCACAACCTTCAAATATTGAAAAACGCATTGTAGATAAATTCGGAAACAATGATAAACTTTTAGAAAAGATTAATTATATGATTCATTTATTAGAACAACAACAACATGAAAAAACAGAAAACATTGCCGAAGAATTCATATTATATTCATTTTTAGGTATATTTATCATATATGTTGTCGACGGGTTCTCCCGATCCGGTAAATATATCCGATAAATTCCCACTAATATCATTTAATTGTTTAAAATTGGTAATTACATGATATCTCAATGATTTTGATAAAGTCAGACAATAATTACATATATAAATGTATGATGGATTGACACCCGCAAATTTATTATGCGTTATAAATGGAGTAATATGCTTCATATATGGATAATGATTCATTAAATATATCCGAAGACCGTTGTTATTAGCAACTTCTTGAAGAAATAAATTGTAGTATTTTAGATAAATTAAATAATGTTTGTTTTGTTTGAAGTGTATGGTCCGAATGATAGGTAATATTTTATTTATTAAAAATAAATGCATTTTGCCAGCATTGATATTATACTGAATTAAAGGCTTAGTAACCAAATCATAATGTTCGGTATGCCATAAATAATTCATTACTAATGTAGTTAGTTGATTTCCTATGCGTTCGTTGACGTGTTGTTGGGCGATTAAATAACTTTCACGAATCATTATATCTTAATGATATAATTATTTCATATACTATCACTTACATGAATGTCTTTGTTTCTAACTCTTTATAATCTCGGTCATTTTGTAAAGGACGATCCATCGGCATCGCAATTGTGCTTTGATCTTGGATATATTTCAAATATGACACCGCACCGTTATATACATCATTTACAGCGTAGTCTAATACAAGTCTATTTAATTTTTCTACTTGTCCGGTAATGTCATTGGGATAATGTTGCGCGTATTGTAAATAGGTGCTACGCATAATTATTTTAAGATTGTCAATATTCTGTGGAGGTACGACAATTTCATTGTTTGATTTTTCGTATACACCTGCACGAATGCCATTCTGAATGATTTGGATATTCTTTTCAGAGAAGAATACTTGTGATAAAACATTTTCCTCAATATTTCCGGTTAATGCTTCACGATAGTTGGTCGCCTTATTGCGTACATTGATTTTTTCTTGCATTTCAAATACAGCTGTTGCGGAGGGTTCAGCAATATTGACACGTCCGTTATATTGAGATGATTTTTCGTCTAATATTTTATTTGTTTCATTATATGCGGATGAAATAAACATGTTTGTATCTTATAATGTATTGTAAGATATTTATTCTAAATATATTTAGAGAACATCGTTATAATGTTTTCTGTGAATATAATATAAAATGGAAACTTTTTATTTGATTGTATTATCCGTTGCGATCATATTACTAATAATAATACTGGCATACATCGGCATATATGGAATGAATGAAAAATCAAAATCTGCGTTCCCTCCGGTGAAATACGATTGTCCTGATTATTGGCAAAAAAATGAAAATGGTAAATGTGTAATTCCAACATCTGGACCGAATATGGGTGCGTTTAACAACAAAGGCGATCTTACTCCTATAAAAGAAGATATTCCAGGCATTAATGAGAATAAGGATGCTATAGATTTTGAAAACGCGGGATGGAGTGCTTCTGGGTCTTCACGATGCGCTCAAAAAAAATGGGCGATTGATAATAGTATTGTTTGGGACACAGTAAGTAATTACAATCAATGTTAATTCTTATTTATTATTAAATCTAAATTCTGTGTCTAATGTTGTTGTTTGGATATATTGCTTTACAAGTCCCATATATATCACATCGTCAAATGGCGGTTTTACATCTTTTGAATGATTGATTTCACTAACTTGAATGAGATTATCGTCCGTATCCTTGTATGTAAAATATTTTCCAGAATTCTGAGATTGTTTATAGGAATACCAAGCGTGTTCTTCTACCATTATCAAATATAAGTAAGAGTGTATTTATATTTGATTTATCTAAGATATTTTATTCAATTTTTCACCACAAAATGTTTAACGCGGTCAATATCAACACTTGTTTCCATGTTTGATAGTGTATGTTCTTGCTTATTAAATGTAAATATGTCTTTTTTTATGTTTTCTTGATATACTTCCAATACATTATATTCAATATTATGAAGACGACGTTTCAATACAAAAATATGGTTTCTGTGTAAGTTCATTGCAGCATGTAAATGTTCTCTATTATTAGTATTATTGAATTCTTTCAAGTGTTGTAAAAATTCTTGCTTGAATTCAAATAATTCTACGTTCATTTTAGTCAATGTTGCTTGTTTCTCTTCGTCATTGAATAATTTATTATACTTATTTAAGAGTTCAGTATATTCACTATTAAATGTTTCCATATCATTAATCAACTCTTGATATTCATCCACAATATCTTTTTCGTTCCTGTAATCAAATAATATATCCATCTTTTGTCTTATGATGTTGTTTTGTGTTTCGATGACACCTTGTTTATATTCATTTAACACATATCTGATATCATTATAAAAACCCTTAATCAATTCAATATTGAATTTACACGGGTCGTTTGTGCTACCACAATGAGCGACAATCTTTTCATCATTTTCAATAAATACAGATCCAACATTGCGGCGACAATAAACACAACGTCCATAAATACCTTTTAAATTCAATTGATGTTGTTTTTTTGATTTGCTCTTGCTATATGCTTTCTTACGTATTTCCTTCAATTGACTTTCATATAATGTTTTGAATTTATAGTATGTATTTAAACTTGTGAAATAGTCGTGCTTTTCCTCCTTTTTTCCATTTTCTTCCGGTGTTATATCCGAATCAATGTATTCTATTGAAGGGTTATTCGTCGAATCAAAGTTAATAACCGATTCAGGATAACCATATATGGTTGTAATATTGTTATACCCAATATCTAAAGTTTCTATTTTTTTTGATGTTTCTAAATTAAGAGTTGTCAATTTATTATTAGAGCAGTTCAATTCTAACAAAAGAGGAGGTAAGTAAGGCAATTCTTCAATTTGATTATGGGAAATATTTAATACTTCTAATAATTTTAGATCGTCTAAATTTATTTTGGTTAAATAATTATGATTCACATCAAGATGTTTTAATAATTTTGGGAGGTCATTCAACTCGATAAGCAAGTTTTCACTAATAGTAATAGAGGATACGCTATCAGGAATATGGATAATACTTGTGATACTACCCGGTGCAAATACAATCTTTTTAATCTTAAAATCAGAAAGGGCAGATAGGTTAATTTCTCCATATAATTGTTCACTAATTATTATGTCATCTGATAGTTTATTCATATTTTGAATAACAGAATCAATGTAATTTTGGGCTGTATTATTGTTATTTATAATTTGTTGACGTTGCTCTTCAATTATATTCATTATATATAATGGTGTCATACTAAAATAACCGAGATAATTAGTATTCGTTCACTGTTTTTATTGGAGGTAAATCCGTAATCTGTGATTTTTCAAACTGCTGTTCCTGTATCGCACGAATTTTTGATAATATATACTCTTTGTCATTGAATGATTGAATTTGTTTTTCTTCATCGCTTTTTTTCCCTTTATATAAACAGTATAGGGTAATTGCTGTTATTAATATAAATAGTGTAAATATTAGCATGTTATATAGCAAATTATAACTTGTTATTTTGTTATCGTGCATTTCCATTAAAGAATATTTAATAAAATGTTTACTATGATTGTCAATAAGATTTGGTGCCATTTTCTATAGTTATTACTTATACAAAATAGTGATTAATAATATGCTAAATAATATAAAATACTTAGATATGATAAAATACCCAACATTATGGAAACAGTCCATGCTGGTATGACCGTTTTATGTTTATATCCTACGCCGAATTCACGAAAACTTCCATCTGTATCATATATAAAAGATGGCTTAACAAAGTGCATTGATGAGAATAATGTTAGAAAAATAATAATCGCAAATAGCGTCTTATGTTGTAATATAAGGGTCCTCATAAATATTTTATATAGTTATAAAATATTTCTACATTTTATTGTCAGATATCTAATTGTCTTCTTCTTCGTTGTCTTCTGGATAATAATTTCCATCCATAAAGTTTTCACCTAAATGAGAAATATCATATGCTTCCCGCTCTTGTTGTTCGTTTTCTATATTTGAGTCGTGTTCCTCCAAATCTTGTATAGTATACACATTTTGTAACATAGAAACCGCTACTGAGCCTTCTGAAATGCCATCACCTTCCTTTTCACCATCAATCATTTTGAGTATTTCATCACGTTCGCGCTTATACGTGCCCTTGTCATAATGTATTAACCCTTTTTGTTGACCCACATTCCACATACCAAGTTTGTATTTTTTATGTTCGTCTTCTATTCTACGTTGTTCTATACTCATTTTTCCAAGATATTTGATGATTTGTTTCTTTTCGTAATCCTTAGAACGTTGTGTTTTTTTGATAATATTGTCATAATTAATATTCAATAATCCCTTATCATAAATACCTTTATTTAATAAAGCAACGATTATATTACATACGTTATTTTTTAATGACTCTTTATTACCCTGTAATACTTCTACTTCTTCTAAAATTTCAATTTGTTGTTGTAAATTGCTATCTACATCTGGACGCTGTGATATAATTTCATCTGAGTCTGTTGTTTCATTTATATTACGAATATTTTGTTTCGTTGATTCTAAATGGATTTGAATAATATCTTCGTTATCAGTTAATACAATGTATTCATATATTACCGAGTATATACAATAGGATACAAATAGCTCTTGACTTCGTTTATCAAGCACCAAAAACTTTTCATCGTGATCAGTATATGGAAATAATAGACAAAAATTATATATTTTTTCAATATTTTCTTGTAGCACATTGAAATACGTCTTCATCGTATCGTCCATTTGTATATTTTCCATAAACTTATATTCACTTAACACAAATTTTTCTATATCTTGTTCGTGAACCTTTACAACATTCCAGTGTTTTGGAACATTTGCATATTTCATATTACGCACAATAACTTGAGGCATCGTTTTTGAAATATATTTCAAGTAGTTCAATAAATATGACATTTTATGGTAATTCTCTTGCTTTCCGGATTGCCATTTATTGGGTTCTCTCAATTCAGATACAAATTTTTGTATCAATCCGAAAGTTTTTCCTTTTTCATTTGAGTACCTTCTAACATAATCTATTACAAAGTCATTCATTTTTTGTGTCGTCATGAGTAAATAATTCTTTAAATTCTCAAGTTCTTTTGTTTCTTCTTGATGATACCCATTTGTAGATACAACAACACTTCGAAGTAAATCAATGAGAGGCTTTTCAATAATAGGAATTTCTAACTCTTCAAAATCATCGAGTTGAACCAATATTTCTTTACTATAACTATGCTCGTGTTGGATATATGAATCGATTGTGTTTCGTTTGTTAATCATTTTCATAAGCGCAAATAGTGAATCAAGAGTGTAATTTTTACCGTTGCGTTTAAGGATTGCTATTTTTTCTTCAATATTCAACTCGGGTTGATATGATTTGGGAATTTCGCCACATATGGATTCGAATTCACTTAGTGCTCTTTCTGGCTTATCAAAATTACAATAGTGAATAACATACCCATATATATTTTCTTCATAATGCCCTTGTTTTGAAATATCCGTCTTTGCACGAGTATTATATGGATGATATAGCGTAGGAGCAGATGTAATCATTCTCATATTTGCTATAAAGTCCTCGTTTTGTTTGATTTGATTGAGATATACGTTGACATTTTCATTTTTATTTGAAAAATACTTTAATGGATTTTTGATTATGTCTTGACAGCACGCATTATCAACAAAAGGAATACCACCGAATGTTTTTAATATTGGTGTTTCTTTTCCGACTTCGTTATTAATTTCTTGGATGAGACCATAATTCAATATGGTATTCTTTGCGATCAACGTATATAACATCTTATGTTGAGATTTATCCCCTTTTTGGATAGTTGTCAGGAGTTCACGCAAAAACTCCTTTGACACATTATTTTTCTGTTCTTCTTTGAGTTCATATTTGACAAGGGGTGGTTGGAAATTTACCCACCGCTGTATGCTATGTTGTTCTTTGATTTCATAATCTTCATCTTTATTTAATAACAAGTATTGTTTCTTTTCTTTGATAAGATGTGTAATTTCGCTGTTTGTGATGAGATGATTATCAATAATCTTTCGGATGTTTTTCTCAAACGTTTCCGAAGATTTGTATTTTTTAACAGCACTCCACGGTTCAATATTACTTCGTGTTTTATATAACACACACGATATATATTTCAATCCACTAGTATCTTCGTCGCCACCCATAGGATATCCAGAGAAGGATTTGACACAACCCGGGAATGTCTTTTTTGCCTTGATGGAAGGGATTACCGTTTGTAGCGATATTAAATAGCATCCGGATACTATCATAATAAGTGATTCATTAAAGTAATCTTGATATTTCGCCATTTTTTTATCCGGGTTCTTTTGCCTCTGTTTTTCTACTATTTTCTCATACGAATCTTTTCCCTTGATTAAAGAGTCAACAAGTTCGAGTGATATTCGCAAACACATATCACTTATTACTGAGCCATCTATATCCATTGATGTTGTAAGGAACTCAAACACCTTGTATATTTTTTCCATATGAGGATTTTCAAATATACGCTGTTGGGCGCGAGTGAGTTTGCGCTGTTCTGGTATTTGCGTTATTTCATCTTCTAATATTGTGCGTGATGAAACCTTGAATCCTAACGCATCAAACCCTTCTTCTGTGTCAAATGTTCGGGGTGTAATAATCATACCACTATGCATATCTACTATGGATTCTCCATCATCACTTTCAACGCCTTGTTTACGGATGATTTCAAACAACTTTTCTTCGTAAATTCCTAATGCAAACGCATTAGCGAGTTCATATAAAAATGAAGGAATCAACTTTACATTGCTATCTTTACAATATTTCCAGTATAAATTTTCATTTGTTGTTTCAATAGGTTCCCGACAAAACAATTCAACAAATAGAATAATATGATTTTGTTTAGTAGTGAAATCCGTTGATGTCAATATTTTCTGTAATAAACCACTATGTGGGGATTTGATAGATAAATCCTTGTTAGCAAGTAATCCCAGATGATATGATAAGTTGTTTGCCTTTTGTTCGTTAACTTCATTCAATATCATTTGCTTTTTCATATATCGTTGGTATTCTTCAAAATTCTTTTCTAATTCTTCGCTGAGATCATCCATGTTTACTTGATAACGTGTTTCTAATTCTTGAAGTAATTCTTCTTTTCTCATATTTTTAAGAGATTCTTTCATTTGTTCGGTGGATTGACACATTTGGTTAGACATGTTTTTCACACATTGTTTTTGAATATTGCAAAATAGTGTGTTATTATCCATAAACATCGCATCGCTTATGGTATCATCGCGAACCCAATTGTTCTTAACCCGTTTATAATAATGAATGTTGTTATCAGATTCTACATTCTCCACTATGGCGTAGTCTTGTTCGTCTACTTGTTTTTTACCTTCCACTAATGTTTTTGTCAATACATCCACATAGTCCTTTTGGACGTCGTGTTTTTGCATTAATACTTCCTTGAGAAAGTCATGGAAATCCTCATTCACCATACTTCTTTTTTCAGTTTGATAATGTTCCATAATGTCATAGGGAGTATCGTCGTATTCTTTATCGTAATACAATACTTCTTTGTTATTGTCTTTCATCAATTCATCTACACTTGTATATTTCTTACTCAAGAAGCGACGCGAGCAGTCAGACTTAATACGCAAAGGGTTCTTGGCATTTTTTTCGTCTTCATCTAATATATTTAATTTTGACGGCACATTCAAAGCAAACATCAACTTGGATACAAATGTATACAGTAATTTCGCATTGTCAATATTGTATATTTTTTTTATTTGTTCGGATACATTTGCGTTATTTGAAGGTAGAAAATAGTTGTCAATAATTGTTTTGGCTTGTGTATCCAATAAACTATCAAAGAAATCCATTTTTAACACACGGTCGTGGATACGTCTATTATTCATATAATTGCTGAATAATTGCGAGAACTCCACCATTTGTTTCTTATATGCTTTAATATTTTCTTTTATGTTATAGCGTATACTATTATGCTGTGTGTATGTGATGTGCTGTTGAGAAATGCTAAACGGTTCGAGTTCTTTTACGATAGATACAAATGTATATTTCTTCTTCAATTGTTCGCGAAGGATATTTATGAGTGTTTTTGTTTTGGGTACAATGGATTCATAGAATTTTTCATATCGAACGTTTTTATCGATATTCGTTGAAAATTCATCCAAAGAAAATGTATTCATGTTTGTCAATAAGTCTAATGATTCGTGGTTGTAATCTTCGTCAAGGTTCTCAATAATATTGGTTATGATGTTCGTTTTATTATTAAATAAACGGGAATACATCATCAAATTCTGATGTGTCTTAACTCTTTCCAACATATTCTGTTTGTTGAGATATAGTTTGGACTGTTCTATGAATGGATATGGAAGGTATAAGAATGATTTGGTGTATATTGAATCATTGGGTGTATTGTTGACAAGAACATTCACTTTGTTATCAAATCGGGATGCGATTGACTTTTTCATACCAAGACTATAGGTATCAATAACATATTGCTTTCTTTCTATCTGTTTATTTTGACCCTTAAGAACTAATACGCTTGAATAAAAATCGTTCAAGTTATCTACAATTGCCTCAATACCAACATTTACCGTTGTTGAATATACATCATCTTTTGAATCAGGTTCATCTATATGGTTCAAGACGTTATTAAATCTTTGGACGATAGTGTCTCTTTCGTATTTCTCATCTTTTTTATATCTTTCCTGTAACTCTTGAATTTGACGGAACTCTTCCAATGTGTTCCTACTTTTTGCTTCAATATCTATATCTAATAATTCATTAGGATATATTACACGTTTTTTGTGTTTTACAACAGGAAGCAACCATTTTAGTTTTGTATTCATATTTTTCATATTCTCAACCAAAGGTTTATAATACGGTCCATAGAAGTGGGGTGTAATGGAATTTGTATCTTCTGAAAAGGTGGAAAATGTCTCACGTAACTCTTTGAAGCGGGTAATGAGTAAGTGAATATTCTTCATAATTGTTTCACTACGGTTTTGATTAGGGATAGTAGATAAGAGTACATCCATCATATCATTGAGCTGAACTTCTATATTGTATTTTTTTTCGTGTTCGGGAACCTCTACTACTTGCTTCAATACTTCAAGTTCTTCACCGAATACAATTTCGTTTGTTTCATCATATAGTTTCATTAGTTCATCTTGATAACTATCATTGTCGTTTTCTTCAACACTTAATGGTGATTGTAATTCTATATCATCCTTTTCGGTAATAGGAGACCCTTCAACTTCTGATTCTTCTACTTTATCCAACGTCGTTTTTTGTAAATATTGTTGAGGCGGTTCCCGAATCTCAATTTGTTTAAATGGAATATTTTCAGGAACGCCTTTATATTCAAAGTCAATATAGATGGTTTGTAGGTCTGGATAAGTAGTGATTTCAATCATATCTTCTTCGCTATTAGTAATTTGACCGGTTA
>ERZ807291.6743-NODE-6743-length-13697-cov-5.218590_pt1 | contig 13697 bp, 10 predicted proteins | sample MGYA00521257_ERZ807291 | MGnify/ENA primary metagenome ERZ807291 (study PRJEB31413, sample SAMN03169783) | marine metagenome | biome: Marine; feature: Water; material: Subsurface seawater | place: North Sea | collected 2011-04-28 | depth 1 m m ...
CAGGCAGGTCTCTGATGCAAGGATCCCTTTGTACGCATTTGGCACTGCCGTTATGACCCCGGCGGCAGTTGTTACTGATGCTAGCGCCCCGTCGGCTTGCCCTGTTACATTGGGGGGAACCCCATTAGATCCGCCCGTGCAGTTTGTTAATGCGCCCTGCACTTGAAAGCATTCTTCAACGCCAATTTTAGCTGTAGTCATGCCCAGAGTTACTTCGGTATATGCCGCTCTTTTTGTGTAGTTCTGATAAGCGGGAAGCGCTACGGCAGCCAAAATACCGATAATGGCAATAACAATCATCAGTTCGATCAGTGTGAAACCTTTTTGTACTTTCTTCATGAGTCGTTCTCCTCAATGTTTGGTTTAAAGCCGTTAGGGCTACGGTGCGCTTGCCCATTGCTGGCTGCACTCGAACAGTTGTTAGCAGGTACCGTGCCAAATTTTTAATAGTTGAATAAAAAGTGAATAAAAAGTGAATAAATTTTTTGTTCGAGAGGCGCAAGGGCGCATGTCCTATGGGGTCTGGTCTGGCTTGAGGGCTGTTTAAGGGCTGTCTCGGAGCTATCTGGGAAGCAGCGGCGTTGGCAGGGCGCAGAAAAGGGCGTGGGACAATGACAATAAAGTGACAAAAAATGTCACCTTTATGCGCTCGGTGTCGGTTGCTCGGGCAGTATCAGTGCTTTGCCAACACACCACGTGGGCTCACAGCCATGTCATGCCGTGCTCGGTGGCGGCTTCCATCACGGGATAGCTCGTACTCTCCTGCACGCCCGGCAGTTGCATAAGGCTGCCGCCTAAAAATTCGCGGTAGGAGTTCATGTCTTTCACGCGTGCTTTAATTAGGTAGTCAAAGTTACCCGCGACCAAATGACACTCTTCGACTTCGGGTACGTCTTTGATGGCGTCGGTAAATTCTGCAAAAGCATCCCCTGCGGTTCGCTGGAGCGTAATCTGCACAAAGACGACCAGCCCTTTGCCGAGTTTCTCGGGGTTCAAGTCCGCATGATAGCCACGGATATAGCCTTCGCGCTCGAGGCGTTTGACGCGCTCTTTGCAGGGCGTCGTGGTTAGGCCCACTTGGCGTGCGAGCTCCGCGTAAGTCAGTCGCGCATCTTTTTGTAGCAATCGCAGAAGTTTGCGGTCAATGCGGCTCAGTGTTTCCAGGCTCATTTTGCTTACTCCTTTAGTCAATTGACTGGCATGACTTCGTTGCCACCGTTGCCCTGCTAATTAGTTGTAATCGCTATAAGCGCACCCATTGCTGATAGCTAAAAAAGCTAGCTAGCGTCGAATCACACTAAATAGCCATCGATTTAAGTTGAAACGACTACTTTGGTGTCGAATATACAGAAGATAGTGAGTTAATGGCGATATAAATTGGGATCATCCGCTGCGATTAATCGTCGCTTTACGCGCATTTGTGCGCGATGTGTAAGGCGATAGGTGAATTGCGGCACAGGCAACAATGCAAATGCGCTAGCTGCAAAATGCTCTCACTGCAAAATGCTATCACTGGAGGCACCCATGATTGTCGGTATCCCGAAAGAAATTAAGAACCACGAGTACCGTATCGGTATGACACCTGCGGGTGTGCGTGAGTTAGTTGGCGCAGGTCACACAGTCGTGGTGGAGAGCAATGGCGGTGACGCGATTGGTTTCGATAACGCCGCCTACATTGCGGCGGGTGCCGAGATTGCCGCTACTGCCGAAGAGGTGTTTGCGCGCGCTGAGATGATCATCAAGGTAAAAGAGCCCCAGCCAAACGAGTGTCGTATGCTTCGTGAAGAGCAGCTGCTCTTTACTTATCTGCACCTTGCCCCAGATCCCGAGCAAGCTAAGTTGCTCCAAGCCTCCGGGGCAACGGCAATCGCCTACGAGACCGTGACCAGTGCGCGGGGCGGGTTGCCCTTGCTGGCCCCTATGTCTGAGGTTGCAGGTCGTATGTCTGTTCAGGCGGGGGCCTATCATCTGGAGAAGGCGCAGGGCGGGAACGGCACCCTGCTCGGCGGCGTGCCCGGCGTGGAGCCCGGCAAAGTACTCATCCTAGGCGGCGGTGTTGTTGGTACTAATGCGGCGCGTATGGCAGCGGGTATGGGCGCGCAGGTGACTATTTTAGATCGCTCGATTGAGCGCCTTCAGCAGCTCGATGACCTTTTCCAAGGTCGTGTTGTGGGCGTTTACTCAACGCAAGATGCCGTCGAGCGTTACGCGTTGGAGGCGGACGTGGTGGTTGGTGCGGTGCTTATTCCGGGAGCCTCTGCGCCTAAACTGATTAACCGACATCACGTTAGCGCCATGAAAAAGGGTTCGGTGCTTGTCGACGTAGCCATCGACCAGGGTGGTTGTTTTGAAACCTCCCACGCGACTACGCATCAAGACCCCACGTTTGTGGTGGATGACGTCGTTCACTACTGTGTTGCGAATATGCCCGGGGGCGTTGCGCGCACATCGACGATGGCGCTCACCAACGCAACCTTGCCCTACGCGCTGCGCTTAGCAGGCCAAGGCTTGAATGCGCTGCGCTCAGATGCACATTTTGCTAATGGGTTGAACGTTCACGCGGGCCACATAACTAACGAAGCGGTAGCCGAGGCTTTGGGCGTTGCGTTCTTGCCTGCTGAAAAGGTTTTAAATAGCTTTATGCAGTCGGCCTGATGCCGTGATGCTTCGGTAAGTTGTTATCGAGATAAAGGGCGCCGAAGGGCGCCCTTTTTTGTCGGAGAGTTTTTAGCGTGTGCTTAGCTCGCCTGCTGTGCCTTGAACTCCTTGCGCCACGCATGCAGCAATGGCTCGGTGTAGCCACTGGGCTGCGTGGTGCCTAAGAAGACCAAATCACAGGCCGCCTGAAAAGCGATGCTGGTGTCGAAATGGCCTGCCATTGGAAAATAGGCTGGATCTGAGGCATTTTGCCCGTCCACCACGGACGCCATGCGCTCTAAGGTCTCGCGGACTTGCGCTTTTGTAACGATGCCGTGGCGAATCCAGTTGGCTAAGTGCTGGCTCGAAATACGCAAGGTCGCGCGGTCTTCCATAAGCCCGACGTTGTTAATGTCGGGAACTTTAGAGCAGCCAACGCCTTGGTCAATCCAGCGCACAACATAGCCGAGAATGCCTTGGGCGTTGTTATCGAGCTCACGCTGAATGGCGGTGTCGTCCAAACCCTCTGCGCCTCTTAGCGGAATCTGAAGAATGTCATCGAGCTCTCGGCGCATCGAGCCTTTTAGGTCGGCTTGCACCGCAAAAACGTCCACGTCGTGGTAATGGGTGGCGTGTAGCGTCGCAGCAGTTGGCGAGGGCACCCAGGCGGTATTAGCGCCCGCCCTAGGATGGCCGACTTTGGTTTCGAGCATTGCGGCCATCATGTCAGGCATTGCCCACATGCCCTTGCCAATTTGTGCGTGCCCCTGCAATCCGCAGGCTAGACCCACATCGACGTTCCAGTCTTCGTAGGCATTAATCCACGTCTCGCCTTTCATGCTGCTTTTGGCGGTGAAAGCGCCTGCTTCCATCGAGGTGTGAATCTCATCACCTGTACGATCTAGGAAGCCTGTATTGATGAATACAACGCGCTCGCTTGCGCGTTTAATGCACTCCGCGAGATTGACCGTAGTGCGACGCTCCTCGTCCATGATGCCGACTTTGATGGTGTTTTTAGTAAGCCCTAACACCTGTTCCACACGCTCGAAAAGATCGACTGTGAAGCTCACTTCATCGGGTCCATGCATCTTGGGTTTAACGATATAAATGCTGCCCTCACGAGAGTTGCGCACGCGGCTGTCGCCTTTAATATCGTGTACCGAGCACAGGCTGGTAAACATGGCATCCATGATGCCCTCGGGAACCTCTTCACCGTCAGCGGTCAAGATGGCGTCATTGGTCATCAGGTGGCCGACATTACGAACGAACATTAGGCTGCGTCCATGCAGGGTCAGCTCGCCGCCAGTGGGTGCGCTGAAGACCCGATCGGCATTCATGCTGCGGGTCATGGTCTTGCCGCCTTTATTAAAGGTTTCCTCGAGCGAGCCTTTCATGAGGCCCAGCCAATTACGGTAAACCACGACTTTGTCTTCGGCGTCTACAGCGGCGACGGAATCTTCGCAGTCTTGAATAGTGGTTAAAGCCGACTCTAAGCAGAGGTCTTTAACGCCTGCTGCATCGGTTTGGCCAATAGGGTGATTACGATCAATCTGTATCTCAACGTGTAAGCCGTTGTGTTTCAAAAGTACCGATAGCGGGTCAGTTGCATCGCCGGTATAGCCCACGAATTGCTGTGGATCGTTAAGCGCTGCACGTGAGCCATCTTTTTGTGCGATGGCCAGCGTGCCGTTGGTGACCGTGTACTGCGCAGCGTCTTTATGGCTGCCGCTGGTCAGCGTGAAATGCTTGTCGAGGAAGTCGCGCGCCCAAGCAATAACTTTATCGCCGCGAACGGGGTTGTAAGCGCCTGCGCGTGTAGCGCCGTCTGCCTCAGAGATGACGTCGGTGCCATACAGTGCGTCATATAAACTGCCCCAGCGGGCGTTGGCAGCGTTGAGTCCAAAACGCGCGTTCATGACGGGTACAACTAACTGCGGTCCGGCGGTGTGGGCAATTTCCGCGTCAACATTTTCAGTCGTTATCCGAAACGGTGCGGGTTGCGGCAGCAGGTAGCCAATCTCTTCTAAGAAGGCTTTGTAGGTCACAGGGTCGAAGCTTGTGCCTGAATGTTCGCGGTGCCACGTATCGAGCTGGGCTTGCATTGCTTCTCTAATCTGCAAAAGCTCAGCATTGCGAGGCATCATGTCGCTTAAGATCGCTGCTAGTCCTTCCCAAAATGCCTGCGGCGTAACGCCCGTGCCCGGCGCAATGTCGTTAACCAGTAGGTCATGCAGCGCCTTGTCGACCTGCAAGCCGGCGCAAACAATACGTTCAGCCATTGTGTAACTCCTTTAAATGTTTGGCTCCCCTGCATCGGGAGCCGGGTGGTTAAGCCCGAATATTTTGTCGATCTCAATCCGCGCACGAGGTGAGGACCCGTGCGCAGGCGGTGACCAATGATCAAGCGCCATTTTGTCGCTTAAGGGGCATAAGTGCTAGAAATGGATATGATAGAGCGTATTCACCGTATGTATGGTGTTTTACGCTTCCCATGTAACTCAGGTCTAAACGGCGGCTAGGGTTTAGCCGCGCGCTTACGAACGGTTTTGGTCTTGGCGGGTTTAGGGCTTTTCGCGGGTTTGATCGCCGTTGTAGCTTTGGGCGTTGCCGACTCCATGCCGTCGGGGCCGAGCTCGCGCGCAGTTTGTGTGACTAACTGGCGAATCCAACGGTGCGCCAGATTGTGCTGCAGCAAGGGGCTCCACGCCATTTTGAGCTCCATGGCGGGCACTTTAAAAGGCACGTCTTTGACCACAACGCGCGGATTATCGCGTTTTAGCCACGTAGCACGCGTGGGCAGCGTGACGATTAAGTCGTTTTGCTCTGCGAGCGTCATCGCCGCCTGATAATGTCGAGTAAATACACGAATGCGCCGCTTCTTTTTCAGTTGTCCGAGCGCTGAATCAACCCAGCCTAAACGTTGAACGTCATCCGGATCTACGCCCACACCGACACCCATGCCCGTTTTGCTCACCCAGATGTGATTGGCGCTTAAATAGGCGTCTAAGTCGAAGTTTTTAAGAATGGGGTTATCCGGACTCAGCAGGCAGGAGAAGCTGTCTTTCCAGAGCGTGATTTGATGAAACGACTGGGGCATTTGGTCGAACCGGTTAATCACTAAATCAATTTTGCCCCGCTCGACGTCTAAGAAGCTGACATCCGAAGGGGTCATAATGTCGAGGGTAATGCCCGGTGCGAGTTCGCGCAGTTGCTGCATAACGGCGGGGAACAGGGTCGATTCCGCGTAGTCACTGGCCATAATGCGGATAACATGGTTAGCGGTGCTCGGGTCAAAGTCTGAAGTGGGTTGGATGGCCCTATCAACGCCTGCTAAAATGTCTCGCACCAAAGGTTCGAGCTCTTTGGCGCGCGCGGTGGGTGTCATCCCGTCTGAGGTACGCACCAAAAGCGGATCATTAAACAGCGCGCGAAGTCGGCGTAGGCCATTACTCATGGCCGGTTGTGACAGGCTGAGTTGGTTGGCTGCCTGGGTGACATTGCACTCGCGCAAAAGCACGTCAAGGTAGACCAGTAAATTGAGGTCGATGCGGTTGAGATTCTTCATGAGGTTATTTTCTCCGCGAATGCCTTGTTAGTTTGCCATCATACTGATGAATTATACTCTGACTGGTCAGAGAAGCTATCTGTCGCCACCGGCAGATATTAATAACTAAGCAATTGAGGAATTTTCATGTACCGCGCTCCCCTTGAAGACATGCAGTTTTTGATCGATGACGTTCTCGATATCGAAGGCACGTTAGGACAACTGCCGCGATTTGCGGAGCATGGTATTGGCGCTGACCTGACCACTGCGCTCCTCGATGAGGCGGGTAAATTCGGAGCTGATGTCCTCGCACCACTGCGTCGCGTCGGCGATATGCAGCCCGCAACGTGTGCTAACGGCAAGGTGACCATTTCGCCCGGGTACGCTGAAGCCATCCAGCAGTTGGGTGCGGGTGGTTGGGTGGGTATTACTGCCGACACCGATGCAGGTGGCCAGGGTCTTCCTGAGCTCTATGGCACCGCAGCCTGCGAAATCTGGAATGGCGCCGATATGGCCTTCGCCCTCGAGCCATTTCTGTCATCCGGGGCGGCACTCGCTATTAAGGCGCACGCCAACGACGAGATTAAAGCGACGTACCTTGCCAAGATTAATTCGGGCGAGTGGGCGGGAACCATGAATCTCACAGAGTCAGGTGCTGGCTCTGATCTTGGCGTTATGAAAACCCGTGCCGAGCGCCACGATGATCACTACAAGATTTTTGGGCAGAAAATTTATATTACCTGGGGCGACCATGACGCCACAGACAACATTATTCATCTGGTTCTAGCTCGGCTGCCCGATGCGCCGGCGGGCAGCAAAGGGATATCACTCTTTGTAGTACCCAAGTATCTAGTGGGTTCCGATGGCGCTTTAGGTGAGCGAAACGATGTCTACCCGGTATCCACGGAGCACAAGCTGGGCATTCATGGCAGCCCTACCTGCGTGATGGCTTATGGCGATAACGGCGGTGCAATTGGTTATCTAGTAGGCCAAGAGAATAACGGTCTTGCCTGTATGTTCACCATGATGAACGAGGCACGCCTGAAGGTGGGTCTGCAAGGTGTTGGCGCCTCTGAGGGGTCCTATCAAAAGGCCGTCGCCTACGCGCGTGATCGCGTGCAAGGTGGTGTCCCTATTATTGAGCACGCGGATGTAAAGCGCATGTTAACCACCATGCGTGCGCTTATCGAAGCCATGCGCGCATTAGCGTTTACCGAGGCGGTGACCATGGATCTCGCGCACTATGGTTCGGACGAGCAGCGTTCTCCTCAGCAGCGGCGCATCGACTTAATGATTCCTGTCATCAAAGGCTGGAGTACTGAGGTGGGTCAGGAAGTGACATCCCTCGGTGTACAAGTTCACGGGGGCATGGGTTACGTCGAGGAGACAGGCGCTGCGCAGTATCTGCGCGATGTACGCATTACGTCGATCTACGAGGGCACTAACGGTATACAGGCCGCCGACCTGCTCAACCGTAAAGTCGCGCGTGATGGCGGCGCTACTATGGAAGCACTGCAGAGTGAGATTCGCGATGTTGCCGATGCTTTGTCAGCCTCGAACAATGCCAGTCTTCAACGTTTGGGCAGGGCGCTGGGCGAGTCGTTGGCTGATCATGTGCAAACCACTCAGTTCTTGCTTAACGCCCTTAAAGAGTCGAGCTTTGAGGCCTTTGGTGGATCCTTTGATTACATGATGCAAACCGGCTATTTGTTCGGCGCATGGATGTTGGGTCGCTCGGCGCTTGTTGCCGCTGAAAAGCTAGCGGGGGGGGCGAGCGATATGTTCTGTCAGCGCAAGATTGCTACCGCGGCGTTCTACGGTGCCCGCATACTCCCAAGGTGCGACGCCCACTGCGGCTCAATTCTCGAGTCAGGTACTAACCTGTCAGAGTACGCACTCGATTGGCTGTAAACCCTATGCCTTATCTCGCCAATTTCACAACACCTGATCTTTCCGATGCAAATCCGGACAGCCAGGTTCTGCCTTACCAATTTCGACTGTTTGGTCGCAGGTCCCGGTTTGGGGGGCGAGTGTCTACAGTGGCCTGCTACGAAGATAATTCACGCGTAGCCGAGGCGGTCGCAGAGTTGGGAGAGGGGCGCGTGTTACTCGTCGATGGCCAAGGTTCCCTCACGCGCTCGCTGCTCGGGGACAACCTCGCTCAAAAAGCAGCCGACAATGGTTGGGCAGGTATTGTGGTTATCGGCGCCATTCGCGATGTCGAAGTGATCGACGATATCGACATTGGCGTTCAGTCCCTGGGCGTTGTGCCGGTGAAGACTGAAAAGCGCGGCATTGGTGATCGCGACGTGGTCTTATCGCTCAGAGAAGTGCTAGTCAAACCAGGCGATTGGCTCTACGCCGATCGCAATGGTGTGCTGGTGAGCGAGAGGGCTTTGAACGCTTAGGCGTCAAATCGCATCGACAAATCGAGGGGTTCTACGCCTTTAGTCAGCGCACCTATCGAGATAAAGTCGACCCCCGTTTGCGCTATGTCATGCAGTGTCTTTTCGGTCACGTTGCCTGACGCTTCTAACTCTGCCCGTCCTGCGGTTAACGCCACTGCTGCCCGCATCTCATCGTTGCTAAAGTTATCTAACATGATGCGATCGGCGTTGGCTTCTAGTGCTTCTGCCAGCTCTTCCATGTTTTCGACTTCAACTTCGACCGGTTTACCGGGTGCGTGTTCTCGAGCCGTTCGTACTGCTGCCGCAATACCACCGCAGGCCTCAATATGGTTTTCTTTGATGAGGAATGCATCGTAGAGCCCGACCCGATGGTTGTAGCAGCCGCCGCACGTTACGGCGTACTTCTGCGCCAGTCTCAGCCCCGGAATGGTTTTTCGCGTGTCGAGAAGCTTAACGGGCGTATCGGCCACTCGATCGGCGTAGTGCCGACAGCGGGTCGCTGTGCCAGAAAGTAACTGTAAGAAATTGAGCGCGGTGCGCTCACCCGTGAGAATGACACGCGCATTGCCGGCCACTGTAAATAGCAGGTCGTTTGCGGCGATGATGTCGCCATCGGCCTTAAACCAGCTTACTCGCAATGTGGGATCGAGGCGCGCAAAAACCGTGTCCACAAAGGCTGTGCCGCACAAAATACCGGGTTCACGGCTTATGACTCGAGCACTTGCCTGCGTATCTGCATTCACCAGTCCCGCGGTCACGTCGCCGCTACCAATGTCTTCAGCCAAGGCAAAATCGACAAGGTGTTCAAGGTATTGCTGGCTGATCATTGTGGGGCTCCAAAACAGAGAAAAATTTGCCGGTGTGGGCTAGTATCTCACGGTGATGACAAAAAATAATGACTTACAGATTATTGATGGATGGCTCGCCGGTGCAAAGTGCGTGCCGTCGCCCAATTATAACGAGCGTCCCGGGAATGCTCCCGTCGATCTCGTGGTCATACATAATATATCGCTCCCGCCTAATCAATACGGCGGACCGCATATTGAGGCACTCTTCACTAATCAGCTGGACGCCAACGCACACCCGTATTTCGCGGAGATTGCCGACTTGGAGGTTTCTGCGCATTTTTTAATAAGGCGCGATGGCAACCTGATACAGTTCGTGAGTGTGAATGACCGCGCTTGGCACGCAGGTCGCTCGGTCTGGTGCGAGCGTGAGAACTGCAATGATTTTTCTGTGGGTATCGAGCTTGAAGGTACTGACGTGGATCCCTACACAGACCAACAGTACGAGAAGCTTAAAATGCTTGTTGAGGCGCTATGGCGCTATTACCCCAGTCTCTCGCCAGATGCTATTGTCGGACACTGTGATATTGCCCCCGAGCGTAAAACGGATCCTGGCCCTGCTTTCGATTGGCAGCGCTTGAGCGAACTGCTTGGCCGTGATCAACTGCGATTAAGTGTAATATCTAAAGAATAATGACTGACGCCTTGTGGCGTATGTAAATCTAAAAAGGAGAGCGCAGTGACTTACCTGGCCTTTTTGTTTGCGACCGGCCTGTATTACGGCTTGGGCCCAGGCGGCCCTCTTCATCGTGATGACTGGTTTGATGCGTTGCGCGGTCGTGTCGATGCCATTGAGCCGGATTTTTGGGTGGGCTTTGCCTTGCTAGTCGTGGTGCCTAGCGCGCTTATCGCGCTTATTTACGGCCTCGTCGAGAGCCTATTTGGCGGTGCTGCTATGTTGATCATCGGTACCGGCTGTCTATTCTTTGCATTTGGACGCACGGACTATGATGCCTTAGCAGACCGCTTCCTCGCCCGCAGTCGCGCGGGCGATAACGAAGGCGCAGCCCTGGTGCTGGAAGAGGCGGGCGCAGACATTGAGGCTGACGACGCCATTGATTTTGGGCGCCATGCGGCTAAAACGTTTGCCTATGAGGGCTTTCAGCGCTGGTTCCCCGCCGCGTTTTACTTTTTCCTGCTGGGGCCTTTCTGGGCCGTAGCCTACCGCCTCATTCAAATGAGCGCTGGCGACACCAAAGTCCCCGTTGGCTCCTTGCGTCACTTAGTCGATTGGCTGCCTTCTCGACTGTTACTACTGAGCTTTGCCGTCGTCGGTGATTTCAAGGGCGTATTGGGTGTCGTTTCAGACAAAGCGCTCGACTCCTCTATTGAGACCGATGAGGTGTTGCTGCAAGGTATCGAGCAATCCATTGTGCTTGGTGATCAAACCCCTGCGGCACAGGTCGAGCGCACGCGAGAAGTTATGCGTCGCGCTTGGGTACTCTGGGTTGTTATCGCATCGGTGGTTGCGATCCTGGGGTAAGTCATCGACAGGGGTAAGTTATCGGCAGGGGTAAGTTATCGGCAGGGGTAAGTTATCGATAGAAGTGAGACCTGTGTCACGCTCTCCTCTAGGCAAACGGTTGTTCTCGTATAAGGTTTTCGTTGCTCTCCAATAACGCGGGCGAGAACCATGTCCTCTCAATTTATCACTCGTCCAGCACTTCGGACCGTGGCCACGTCACACGCAGCCGGTACTTATCGACTACGCCTGACGATTGTATTTCACCCCGATCTTGATCGTATCGGTACCTACGTCGACGTGCACCGCTGGGCTATTGATAAGCCGCTGACAGTGTTCCCCGTATTATTCTTGGGCAGAAATGAACCGCTGCTGAGTGATAATCGGGCGCTTGAGGACATGCACATCAGCCGCAGAGCACTGCGTATTGAGCAGCGCCATCGCGCGACCGATGTTTCAGGGCTGAGTTTGTCTTTGCAGGCGGTACGCGAAGCTGATATCCGGATTGGTGCCTCGGGTGCCTCCGAGTGCTTAGTCGATGGCATCGAGCTAAAGCGTGGCATTCCATTGCGCTTTGGTCACGGTGTGGTGGCGCTATTGCGGCTGGTAGGCCCCGTGAACGACGTGCCCGCGTCAAATGTCGCGCCATCACTACTGGGTACATCGGTGGAGCTTTCGCAGGTGCGCGCGGTGATAGCATCGGTTGCGCAGACTGAGTTACCAGTGCTGATTCTCGGTGAGTCCGGCGTTGGAAAAGAGCTGGTTGCGAGCGCTATTCATGAGGGTAGCGCGCGCTGTAATAACAAGCTTGTCAGTATCAATATGGCAGCCATACCCGCGGGCCTGGCAGCCAGTGAGTTGTTTGGGGCTGAGAAAGGCGCTTTTACAGGGGCGCAAACTCGTCGAGGTTATTTCCGAGAGGCGCAGGGCGGTTCATTGTTTCTCGATGAAATAGCGGACACGCCTGAAGAGATACAAGTGCAGTTACTGCGAGCACTTGATCAGGGTGAGATTCAAGTCGTGGGCGGCAAAACCGAGCCCATCGATGCGCGCGTTATCGCCGCGACCGATGGTGCAATAACAGAGGCCGCGGGCTTTCGACATGCACTGCTTAATCGGCTCGCGGGTTGCACTATAGCGATTCCACCATTGAGAGATCGACTCGAGGATATTGGACCTCAAGGAGCCCATTTACTGGAAAATTACGCGGCCGATCATCCCGATTACCCGTTTTTAGCGTGTCGCGATAACCCTCAAGTGGCGGCCCATTGGGCGCGCTTTTTCTTCGATGCGCTGCTTCATGATTGGCCGGGTAACTCTCGTGAGCTGGTATTTGCACTGCAGCGGGCGGCGTTGATAACTCCTGAACCCAGTCACCTGCGCGTGCAGCGAGAAGACGAGCAGAGTCCACGCGTTGAGATGATCGACGATGATCAATTGTTCGATGTGCATAAGGCGAACGTCTTTGAAGTGCAGTCTACTGCTGATGAGCTCGGTTGGAGTCGATCGATGTTGTATCGACGCATCGAAACCCACCCGACCTTGCGCTTAGCGCGTGATATCGCCGATCAAGAAATTCATGACGTCTTGGCACGCTTTGGGAATAGCGCAGAAGCCGCGTACGCCCTCGGCATTTCGATTAGTGCGCTGCGCCCACGATTAAAAAAGCTTTCGGTACGTGACTGATGGGGCTTTTTGATCCCATAAACGGGACCTGGAAAGATGGGCTTACGAGAGTTGCTCCTCACCCATCGCAGCTTCGCTTACCCGAGCCCTACGAAGCGGTTCGCCAGTTGGGTACGGGCGGCGAGGGTGAGGCGTGGCTTGCGACTGACACCTGGCTTGGGCGTCAGGTGGTTGTTAAACGTATTGTCGCCTCGTCATTGGATGCGCGTGACCTTCTTCTCTCGCGATTAGAAACACTGGCGAAAGGCGCGTTACCCACAGTGCCGATAATTTATGCGGTAACCGTTGAGCGCGATGTGCTGTGGAATGTGCGGTGGGGTACGCGGTGGGGTACGCGGTGGAATGTGCTTTGGTTAGTCACCGAGTATGTACCTGGCTGTTCGTTATCGAGTTTAAATGCGCGATCAGACGGTTCAAAACTTGCGTTGCCTCACGTGCTCAGTATTACGATCGATCTTGTTGCAGGGCTTGATGCGCTGGCAAGTGCAGGCTTTGTTCATGGAGACGTTTCCCCAGCGAACGTGGTGATTGACGAACACGGGAGAGCGCGTCTGATTGATTTTGGACAAGCGGGACGTATTGGTGGCGCGCCCTCGGGGCGAGGTGTGCCAGGTTTCGCACTACGCCATGATCATCCTTCAGAGTCTTCCTCCGATGACGATACGTATGCCTTAGGCGCGCTGTTGTTCTGGCTCTTGTCAGGGGAGGTGCCAACACAACTCAATGACCCTGCGGGTAATCGCGTTTTTTTGCCGCCGAATAAGGTCGATCAAGCTCGTGGATTTCTCAATGAAATGCTGTGGGCTGTTGCCACATCGCTTATCAACCCGAATCTCGACCGGCGGCCGAAACTCTCTAATTTGTTGGCATCTTTGCGTCGCGATCAAGATCGGTTACCTCTGGGTGCGCGAGATAATCTTGCCCGGTTTGTCGCATCAACTATGCCTCAATCACTGGCGGATGCTTCGGAGGCAGATCCCAGTTCGGCTTTTAAAAGTTCGGCCCTTAACAGTTTGGGTCTAACGCGAGCGGCGCGTGAAAGGAACATAAGGCGCGGCCCCGTGGCATGGATAATGACGTCGATAGTAGTGGGGGTGCTGGGCTTGTCCGGATTG
>ERZ807291.6744-NODE-6744-length-13696-cov-101.262371_pt1 | contig 13696 bp, 11 predicted proteins | sample MGYA00521257_ERZ807291 | MGnify/ENA primary metagenome ERZ807291 (study PRJEB31413, sample SAMN03169783) | marine metagenome | biome: Marine; feature: Water; material: Subsurface seawater | place: North Sea | collected 2011-04-28 | depth 1 m m ...
ATGATCAACTTCTTGAATTTATTTCGAGTCATGGTTCTCTTGCTGGTCAATTGTGTTTAAACTTAGCAGGTTTGCTTGCAAGCCGGTTGTTGAAAGAAAACACGGTGGTTTCTAAGGTAAAAATGGACTTGGAAGAAGCCATACTCAATTTACGAAGTGCTTCTGAAGAGGATAATTTAAAAACTACTGCCCTCAAAGAATTACAAAACAAGGTGGAAAGTTTAAACCATGCCACCCGGATTAAAAGAGAGAAGCAAAGCAATCGTTCGAAATTTAATGCCATTTCCATGACCAGCCTTGCGGTTGCCTGCCTTTCAGTTGCTGGACTATTTTCCTTATACAACTCTTATGATCATGAAGCACCTGTCAAAGTTACCGAACTGACAGAGGAGTTGGAAAGTATGAAAAAAAATGAATCTTTCTATCTTGAATTAAAGAAAAACCTTGAGGCGGAAAATTTAGAACTCGTTCAAATCAATAATAAAATTGATCAGTCAATCGATACGGTCTCCGAGGAACTTCAGGAATACAAAGAATTGTTAAGCCAAAGAAATTGGGATTACGATTCCCTCAATAGCGAACTTTTTCAAGTCCAGGAAGAACTTGCCGCTTTGATAAGCCTCGAGGAGGAAGCTCAGGCAGAAGAAATTGTAACCGAAGTTAACCCGGCTGATTTGTATATACCGTTAATACCCCAAAAGTTTATCGACGAAATAAAAGAATGGACCCAGTCTAATTCAACCTTGGCATTTCCTTGCGAAGTAAAGGTCTTAAATGAGGCGGTAACTCTTTCTGACCTTACCTTAATTGCAAATATTGAGGTAAATGTTGGCGAGCAGATTGTGGTAACACGCTTTCATCCAGTGTCCGAAGAATATGTGGTAGCGAGACAGGGAAATAATGATACTTTCATGGCCTCAGTTCATATCAATAATACCAATGTTATGGAGGTTCTGGCCTTGAAGTATGTAAACCATATGAGGGAAACCGGCAAAGATGTTTCAAATCCCTTCTCATCCATCCGCTTTTCTCAAATAGATCAAAACTTCTCGGAGGATTGATCAAAACCTCTTTAGTTGGTCGTTCTGAAATCTTTTTAGTACCCTAATTCAATTTTTTTAGTCCGTAACTCCTACTTTTATTAGTAGCTAAATTTACAGGTTTTAAGCTTTTACTATATTTCCTTATTATTGTACTCATCCGTACAATTTTAGTAGTCTAGGATACCCAGACGTTGCCTAGTTGGTGTCTAGTCACTTAGGTGTAGCAAGTTAGGCTAAGGAGGCTAGGTCGATGACAAATCTATATTTAACGTCGTTCTGACGCATACGTTCAAAAGCTTCGTTTATCTCATCCATTCGTATGACCTCTACCTCAGAAAAAATGTTTTTCTCACCGCAAAAATTGAGCATTTCTTGAGTTTCTGTAATCCCTCCAATCAATGAACCTGCAAGTGAGCGCCTTCCAAAAATTAACTGTGCTGCATTTACTTTACTCAATGGCTCAATAGCACCGACTACGCACATCGTTCCATCAGTCTTGAGCAATTCAAGGAAGGGGGTGAGGTCGTGATCTACGGGTATGGTATTAAGTAGGAAATCAAAGGACCCTGACTCTTTTGTTAATGCATCAATAGAAGAGGAGAGAAGAACTTCATCGGCACCTAGCATAAGGGCATCTTCTCCTTTTTGTTCGGATGATGTAATCATAGTAACCTGGGCACCAAGAGCCCGGGCGAACTTTACTCCCATATGTCCAAGACCGCCTAAGCCAATTACTCCCACTTTTTGACCTTTGCCAATATTCCATTTTCGTAGGGGAGAATAGGTGGTGATTCCAGCACAGAGCAATGGTGCAATGCCAGGACCTGTTAAGGAATCAGGAATGTGCATGACAAAAGATTCTTTCGCAACCACACTGGTGGAATATCCACCATAAGTAAAACCGCCTGGGTCTGAAGTTTCAGAATTGTAGGTGGCGGTAAATCCATTGAGGCAATATTGCTCGAGGCCTTTTTCGCAGTTTCCGCAGATTCCACAGGAATCAACTAAGCATCCAATAGCCGCACGATCACCTGCCTTGAAGTTTTTCACTGCTGAGCCAACTTCAGTGACCCGGCCTACAATTTCATGACCGGGAACTACGGGGTAATTGGTCATGCCCCAGTCGTTGTTAACAAAGTGAATATCGGTGTGACAGACCCCACAATGCTCGATCCCAATCTGAACATCGTTGGGTCCGATCGGACGGCGATCGATGTTGGTTGGGACAACTCGAGCACTTGGCTCGTTTGCACAATAGGCCTTCGTTTTACTCATCAAAGTATTGACTCCATACCATAATTAGCAAACGGCAAGATTATGGGGTAAACCGAAGAATAAAATATACTTTCCCACGCACACATGGGAGCAAACAGTAGTGAGATTTAAGCAGTAGCCAATTTCCCAAAGGATTCAATTTCTTGAACGATAGTACGAACCTCAGATCGTAACTCGTTCATTTTGCCTTTGGATATCTCAATTTTTTCGCGAATAGCGGTTTGTAATTCTTGGTGAATCTCAGAAAGACGATCCCCAAACCTTTCCAGGTTTGCAGAGGCTTGATCTATCAACTCAGAACTTTTGTTTTGGGCAGATTGAAAAGCAGACAACTGATCATTGACGATACGAGAAATTTCTTTGGTTTCTGCAAGCAAGATCCGTTCATTTGGAACGCGCTTAAGGTTGTTTGTCAGACCCAATTTAGAAAGGGTCCAGATAATCCATTTTGATGGGTCAAGTTGCCAGGGTTTTACACCATTTCGGTAATCCCATGCAAATTCATGGTGGTAGTTATGGTATCCTTCTCCCATTGTGAAAATTGCCGCGACCCAACTATCCCGAGCTGAATGTTCGGTAGAGTAAGGGCGTTCACCAATCATGTGACAGAGAGAATTAATGCAAAAAGTGGCGTGTTGAACCAATACAACCCGTGCAACACCGGGTATGAGGAAACCGCCTAGTGCACCAACAGCAGGGGAAAGGTTGCCCGAAAATACTGCATAATAATAGCCAATGAGGGCCGGAACGATAAAACTAACGATAAAAGAAATGGCATGAACCCACTTATGCTGCCAAGCTACCAATTTGTCGTTGAGGAGGTCATGTACATTGTCAAAGGGTTGTTCCGGTTTTAGTTTAAACATTAACCAACCCATGTGAGCCCAGAAAAACCCTTTAGTAATGTCGTAGGGATCGTCATCTGTGTCGACATGTTTGTGGTGTTTGCGATGTTCGCAACTCCACCAAACAGCCGAGTTTTCAAAAGCAGCAGCTCCGAAGAGAAGAACGAATAATTTAACCGGCCATTTCGCCTGGAAAGCCTTGTGAGAAAATAGGCGATGGTAGCCCACTGTTATGCTCATTCCTGTGGCTAGGTAGAAAAATGCGAAGACACCAAAAAGGAACCAGTCCCAGCCAAAAGTCCAGAAGTAATAGGGTACTGCAGATACAGTGAGTAAGGCAGTAAAAATGAGAAATCCGCTGGTCACCCATTCCACACGATTGAAAGGTATATTTTTGAACATATTATATAAGTTTAGGAAAAGAAGTGAAAATGGCCAACATTAAAATAGATGGTTTCAAGGAGAAAACAAACATGGACTAGCCGATTCGTAGAAGAAATATCTTGTTAGATGTACGATATGGATTACTAATAATTAAGCCTATTAAGGCATTTTACAAACAATTCAAAAAAACATTGCGCTATGAATAAAATAAAAATCGTCATTTCAGGAATCCTTGTATCCTGCCTTCTATCATTATCCGGATGTTATGTGACCAAAGCTGGAAATTATGTTTCTGAAAAATCCAAGGCTGCTTGGTCTGGTACTAAATCTTTTTTCGGTGCAGACGAAGAATAATTATTTTTTTATTTAATGAAACCTTCTCTTCTTTTCAGTTTTCTCTGTTCTGTACTTCTTCTTGGTGTTTCATCTTGCTCACTTTCTGAGGTTGGAAACACAATCAAATCCAAAACGCTACAAGGATCGAACTACCTCGTAGAAAAATCCATAGGAGCATATGATTACACCAAAGAAGTCATAGGTTTGGGTGACGATGAACCTGTGGATCCCTCGATTCTTTACCTCAAAGGAAAAAAAGGACCAGGGCAGGGGAAGACCGTTGTTCTCATCTCAGGGGATGAAGAGTATCGAACCGAGGAAAGTATGCCTATGCTTGCTAAAATTTTGGCAGAAAGGCACGGATTTACCTGTAAAGTTTTGTTTTCTTGGGATGAGGGAGGAAATTACATTGATCCAGACAACCACAGGGGGATCAAAGGCTGGCACCATTTGGATAAGGCAGACATCATGATTATTGGTACTCGTTTTCGCGATCCATCTACCGAAGACGCCAAATATATCACCAGGTTTCTTAACGATGGAAAACCTGTTATTGGCATACGTACATCCACTCATGCATTCAAATGGTTGGATGATCGATCCTTTGGTGGAAAAATCACCTTTAAGGAATTTGGTCCCAAAGTCATGGGCGAAGGTTGGGTTAGCCATCATGGCAAGCACAAGGTGGAGGGAGCCCGTGGCGTGGTCGAACCAGCCAATGCCAATCATCCAATTTTACGCAGTGTAAAAGATGTTTTTGGGCCGTCAGATGTTTACGGGATTAATGCTTTGACCGAAAAGGACACAATACTGCTTCGCGGACAGGTCACCGCTAACCTGAGTCCCGATTCAAAACCTGTTGCCAATAAAAATAAACCAATGCAACCCCTTGCATGGCTCCATACCTATGTTTCCCCAAATGCATCAAAAGGTACGACTTTTTGTACCACGATGGGTGCATCTGTCGATTTGGTGAGCGAAGATTTGCGCCGCCTTATTGTAAATGCCACCTACCACTTGTGCGGGCTTGAAGTTCCTCAAAAGGCGGATGCTGCTTATGTCGATCCCTTCTATCCGTCCTTTTACGGTTACACCAAAAATCAGAAAAATTATTGGAAGCTTGAGAACATGCAACCAAGTGACTACGGCTTGGGGAAATCTCCCAAGGCTGCAGATCCTAAGGGTTCTCCAAAGTGGCCTTTCCGGGATTAATTTAGTTTTTAAAGCCTATCCAGCCTCCCATTTTTTCTTAGTTTTCGGTTTTTCCTGTACACATCGTTCGGAGATTGGTGTATACATTGAATTGTTTGAGTTATGCCTGAAACAGAAATAATTCTAATCCGTCACGGAGAAACCGAATGGAACCTGACAGGTCGTTGGCAGGGGCATGCTGACTCGGCTCTTAGTCCAAGAGGTATTGCTCAGGCTCAAGCTTTAGGGGAAAGGATGAAGGGCGAGGAGGTTGATGTGGTATATGTAAGTGATTTGGAGCGTGCTTTGCATACATCTCGTCTGGTTGGTAATCCTAGTGGTTGGCAACCCCGAACTATGCCAGGGTTGCGAGAGAGAGATCTCGGGGTTCTCGAAGGATTGACAACTGATGAAATGCGAGAAAGTCAACCAAGAGCATTTCAATCATTTATGGAAGATGGTCCAAGTTACCAACCACCTGGAGGAGAGAGTTTTCAACAGTTTTTTGATCGTTGTTCTCTTGCTATTGAGACCCTGGCCAATGAGCATCCTGGGCAAAAGGTTGTAGCTGTGACCCATGGAGGTGTCCTCGGGGCAGTTTTTCGAAAGGTTTTAAAACTCTCTCTTGAAGCTGAAAGAAATTTTCTTTTGCTTAATTGTTCGATTAACAGGATACAAAAGTCGCAAGTTAATTGGAATCTTGTCAGTTGGGGAGATGTCGCACATCTTCAAGGTTTAGACTCTTTGGACGATTCCTAGGTTATATTTACCAGCCCTTTAAAGGATATTAGTTTAATCTTTTAATCCTACAAGCTATACAAGAAAAAATACGTAAAAACATACGTTATTAAGAAGATTGTCGGTAAATATATAAAAAAAGAGTGTAATATTTGATAAATACATCATTTTAGGGTATAATATGGTATATGAAAATTGATCCAAAACATGACCTTTTTGAATTTCATTTTCATTACCATATTGAAGATTCCGCTTGTTTCTCCGATAAGTATTTTTTGGCTCATGATTTTGATGAGGCAAAAGAAATGTTTGATTATGCATGTAGCAAGCGGACATCCTTAGCTTTGTTGGATAAAGTAGAAAAATGGAATCGTTGGGCTGATCGCTGGGAGGAAGTCGACCTTCCCACATCTGACCCCTCTTTGAACTGATATGATCGAGTATTTCCCTGCTGCAGCAGGGAGATTTCTTTCGTTTGTGAATAACTTTTATCCTTTTCATTTGCGAAGTCATTTTTTCCACACTCCCTTAGTAATTATGGGTAAAAAAAATCCTGAAGATGAAGTTTTCGAATTTCGTATAAAATTTTATCATTCTGGCTCTGACTTTATAAACCAGCGTCATTTTATGGCTCTGAACCATTCCGCAGCTTTGGAAATGTTTGAATTTGCATCGAGAAAAGACTCCATTGAAGTGGAAGTTATTGGTTTAGATAGGTGGAATCGTTGGGCAAATCGCTGGGAACCAAGCGAAGAATTAGTCGACGAAGAGGTTGGTATAGTTTCCTAACTGTTCTGATACTCTTTTTGAAAAAGGGTCGTTACTTTATGACTTTTTTTTGCTTATTGAATTAAATATGGCTTTTACCTTTGCATAGCTAATCCGTATTGTGGCGGGAATGATTTCTCCTCCTCACATGCTAGCCTCTTCAAACTTCCGCATTGAATCTGATTGCTCAGATCAAACCGGGCCTCGAGCTGGTAGCCTTGATCTACCCAGGGGGTCTGTTCCCACTCCTGTATTTATGCCGGTGGGTACGCAGGCAACGGTAAAAGGAACTTTACCGGGAGACTTGAAAGAAGTGGTGCGCGCTCCCATTATTTTGGGCAATACTTATCATTTAAACCTCAGACCGGGAGTGGAGGTAGTACGCCAGGCGGGTGGCCTTGCAGATTTTATGAACTGGGATGGCCCGGTGCTTACCGATAGTGGTGGTTTCCAGGTATTCAGCCTTTCGAAGTTAAGAAAAATCAATGATGAAGGTGTGCGTTTTCGTTCCCACCTTGATGGCCGGGAAATTTTCCTTGGTCCCCGTGAGGCTGTGGCCATTCAAGACGGGCTTCGTTCTGACATAGCGATGTGCCTGGATGTATGTCCGGCAGCAAACGATTCTCAAAAGGAAGTTGAAAGTGCTGTTAATCGCACCTCTTTGTGGGCTCGTGCTTGCCAGCAAGCTTGGGAAGAAGGAACCGGACCGAAAGAGGGGAGGAATCTATTTGGTATCGTTCAGGGCGGAAGGTTTGAAGAAATGCGCCGGCAATCGGCCGAGCAATTGATTGAGTTGAATTTCCCTGGTTATGCAGTTGGTGGAGTAAGCGTTGGAGAAACCGAAGAGGAAATGCTCGAACAGGTAAATTGGACTACGAGTGTACTACCTTTAGAAAAGCCTAGGTATGTAATGGGAGTAGGCACGCCTACTCAGCTTTTAAGAATGATTGGGATGGGAGCGGATATGTTTGATTGTGTGATGCCAAGCCGAGCGGCTCGCCATGGGATGGCTTACACATCAACCGGCACTCTAAATTTGCGAAACGAAAAATTTAAAGAAGATTACAGCCCGTTGGATGAAAATTCAGATTGTGCAGCATCCCGCGAATTTTCAAAGTCCTACCTACGGCACCTTATTCAGGCAAAGGAGTCTCTGGCTGGTACCATCCTCACCCTGCACAACTTGCGCTTTTTCGTTTCGTTAATGGAGGAGGCGAGGAAGCAGATATTGATGGGAGAGTTCGAGCGTTGGTCGGATCGTTGGATTTGTAGTTATAACTCGGGGGCTTAGTCTTGACTATGGTCTTCTGATGAAGCAGTTTCTTTTTTCGTCTTCGGACACTAAGGTCGGGCCGTAGCGCAGTCTGGTAGCGCACTACGCTGGGGGTGTAGGGGTCGTGAGTTCAAATCTCACCGGCCCGACCATTTTTTCTTCCTTCTTCCCCCATTCGAAAAGAAGGTTTTCAAATCCTCACCATCTGCTAGAATAGAATCTTTGCGTAATTTATGAAAACTCTAGTAACAGGAGGAGCCGGTTTCCTTGGTAGTCACATTTGTGAACGTTTGCTCGAACAGGGGCATGAAGTCATTTGCTTGGATAATTTCTTTACAGGCAATAAGCAAAATGTCTCTCATCTCAAAGATTATGCCAATTTTGAACTTCTTCGTCACGATGTGATTGATCCGTTTAAGGTCGAGGTCGATCGAATTTACAATATGGCCTGTCCGGCATCTCCGGTTCATTACCAGTATAATCCGATTAAAACGGTAAAGACTTCGGTGATGGGAGCGATTAATTGTTTGGGCTTGGCTAAGCGGGTGGGGGCACGCATTTTGCAGGCATCCACCTCTGAGGTTTACGGAGATCCGGAAATACATCCCCAACCCGAGAGCTACCGGGGGAATGTTAATCCAATCGGTACGCGTGCTTGTTACGACGAAGGAAAGCGTTGTGCCGAGACATTATTTTTTGATTATCACCGGGAAAACCAGGTGGATATACGTGTGGTACGTATTTTCAATACTTACGGACCACGAATGGCACCGGACGATGGTCGGGTGGTTTCCAATTTCATCGTACAGGCCCTCAAAGGTGAGGACCTGACTATCTACGGGGACGGATCCCAGACTCGTTCTTTTTGCTTTGTCGACGATTTGGTGGAAGCAATCCTTCGTACCATGGAACAGGAAGAAACTGTTGGCCCGATAAATATTGGAAATCCAGTTGAGTTCACGATCCGCGAATTGGCCGAGCAGGTACTCAAACAGGTAGGTTCATCTTCCAAACTTGTGGAAATGCCCCTTCCTTCGGATGATCCTACTCAACGAAAGCCCGATATTTCCCTTGCCAAGAAGGTCTTGGGGTGGGAGCCCAAAGTTCAATTGGCTGAGGGGTTGGAGCGTGCCATTCCTTATTTCCGCGATGCGATATCTCGCTAGCCATATGTTTCCGTACCGACCCTTTTTTATATGAGTTTGTTTTCACCCGTTCAATCGATCATGCAATCCCTTAAGGGGCGGCAATATCGAAAATTTATTAAAAAGTGCGTCCCGGTAGTAACCCGGATCAACGAGTTGGAGAAGGAATTGCAGTCTTTGAGTGACGATCAGTTACGAGCCAAAACGGATGAGTTTATGCAGCGTTACAAGGACGGAACCAGCCTGGACGATCTGCTGCCCGAGGCCTTTGCTGTGGTCAAAAACGGAGCGCGCCGAATTTGTGGTAAAACCATTGATGTGTGCGATCAGCCAATTGAATGGCAGATGGTTCATTACGATGTACAGTTGATCGGCGGTATGGCCTTGCATGAACGCCACATCGCAGAAATGGCAACAGGGGAGGGTAAAACCCTGGTCTCCACCTGTCCTCTTTACCTCAATGCATTGTCTGGTCAGAACTGCCAACTTGTCACCGTCAATGATTACCTTGCTCGTCGGGATTCAAATTGGATGGGGGCGCTGTTTGAATTTCTGGGACTGAAGGTGGGATGTATTCAAAACAGTATGCCATCATCCGAGCGTCGTGATATGTACGCTAAGAATATTACCTATGGCACCGCATCTGAGTTTGGATTTGATTATTTGCGGGACAATGGAATGGCTACCAGCCAGGAAGATCAGGTCCAACGGGATCATTTTTTCTGTATTATTGATGAAGCAGACTCCATCCTCATCGATGAAGCACGTACACCCTTGATTATTTCCGGTCCCATGCGTGAGGACAATCCATTGCCATTTAGTGAGATGAAACCTCTGGTGACTAAGCTAGTGGATGCACAGGTTCGCCAGTGTAATCGCTTGGCTGAGGATGCTAAGAGGGTACTAACTTCGGATGAATCTGACGAGGATGTACTTGATGAAGCCACTGGCAAACTTTACCAGGTGAAGCGGGGATTGCCCACCCATCGGCAGTTCATGCGGATGATGGAGGATGCTAAAATCCGAAAACGTTTTGAGAAGTTCGACCTGGAAATGAATTCCGATTATAACAAGGAAAGGGCACACAATTTAAAGGAAGAACTGCACTATGTAATTGACGAAAAAAACCAGCAGGCGGACTTGACCGAGCAGGGGCGTGGTTTGATCAGTCCAAGTGATCCTGAGGGCTTCGTAATTCCTGACCTTGCCACCACCTATGTGGAAATTGATCGCAAGAAGACTTTAAGCGATGAGGAAAAGCGCCAGGAACGCGAGCAGGCGGAACTTGAATTTCAGGTAAAAAGTGAACGTATCCATACGATTTCTCAATTGTTACGTGCCTTTGCCCTCTACGAAAAAGACAAAGAATATGTGGTGCAGGGTGGCAAGGTTATGATCGTGGATGAAAATACGGGTCGTTTGATGCCGGGTCGTCGCTGGAGTAACGGATTGCACCAGGCGGTTGAATCCAAAGAAGGGGTACAGATCGAAAAGGAAACAAAGACATACGCCACCATTACTATTCAGAATTATTTTCGGATGTATGATAAGTTGTCGGGAATGACCGGTACTGCGGAGACTGAGGCTGGTGAATTTCATGATATTTATCGCTTAGGAGTTATGGTCATTCCTACTCACCGTAAGTGTGTACGAGAGGATCTTAACGATTTGATGTTCAAAGGCCGTAGGCAAAAGTACAATCAGGTATTGGAAGATCTTACTGAGGCCCATAAACGCGGACAACCGGTTTTGGTGGGTACTGCATCAGTGGAATCTTCCGAAGTTTTCGGTCGTATGCTCAAGCGGGCAAACATCCGCCATACTGTACTCAATGCAAAATTTCATGAAAGGGAAGCTGAGATTGTTGCCCAGGCTGGGCAGAAGGGTGCAGTGACGATTGCCACCAATATGGCAGGTCGGGGAACAGACATTAAATTGGGCGAGGAAGTCAAAGAACTTGGAGGTCTGCTTGTCCTGGGCACGGAAAGGCATGAGTCCCGGCGGATTGACCGACAATTACGCGGACGTTGTGCCCGTCAGGGCGATCCTGGAGCCTCCCGCTTTTATGTGTCATTGGAGGATGATTTGATGCGTTTGTTCGCCAACCAGGGAGCTCTTTCCAAGATGTTGGAAAAATCGTTTGGGGATGATGAGATGCTCGAGCATGGTACGCTCGACTGGTCGATCCAAAACGCTCAGAAAAAAGTGGAGCAGCAAAATTATTCCATCCGTAAACGCCTGCTTCAGTATGATGATGTTCTTAACCGCCAACGGGAAATTGTTTATTCGATTCGTAATGATGTTTTACTTGAGGAAGATCCCGGTAAAATCCTTCTCGATCTGGTGGAGGAGGAGGTGGACGAACGTCTAGCCACCATGCCGGAAAACGAGTTTAAGGCCACCAAGTTAGCGGATATGCCGGAGGTTGAATCTTTCGTTGCCTCCTGGGTGAATATTACTTTCCCCCTTAATCTTAATGCCGAGGAATTTGTTGGCCTGGGCGAAGAAGGTTGCAGGAAATTACTTCTTGAAAAAATCCACCAAGCCTATGAAGGCAAGCGCAAGCTGGAGGATCCTGAACAGATTCAAAGCTTGGAGCGCTATGTGGTGGTCAATGCAGTTGATGTTCATTGGCAGGACCATCTTACAGAGATGGAAGAATTGCGCCGCAGTGTGGGCTTGCGTGGATATGGACAGAAAGATCCCTTGAGTGAATACAAGAGCGAGGCATTCCGGGCTTTTGAAGAAATGATGGGTTCGATGCGTTCAGAGGTTTGTACAGGTATGTTTCGTGCAGCGACCAACTTGGCAGCCTTTGAAAACATGTTAAATACTTTGAGTAAATCTGCCAAATCGACTGGACCAGACTCCGGTAGTGCTGCTGGATTTGACCGTTTTTCTGCACCCTCTGCTTCCGCGCCCCCCCCTAGTGCACCATCAGCACCTCCTGTCGCCACACCGGTGGTCAGAGATGCACCCAAAGTCGGTCGTAATGATCCTTGCCCCTGTGGGAGCGGTAAGAAATACAAGAAGTGTTGCGGGATAGGGGCAGCCTCCTAGGGCAGACAAAGATACAAGATTAGCTTTTTTCGGAAAGGCAGCGGGCAAGATCTGTCCATTGTGAACCGGTAATCTTTTCAGGGCGTATGGTTGGGCAGAGGTTCTGTCTTTTTAACCACGAGAGCATAACTTCTTGAATATCAGAATTCTCGTTTTTGATTAGGCTTCCCAACTGTTTTCTGCGTTGCGTAAAAATTCTTCTAATTAATACCCGTACATCCTTAGGAAAGGGGAATTTATTTTCCAACCTGTCCATCCGTAGCAACACGGAATCAACCGATGGTGCTGGAAAAAAGCATTGTCCAGGCACCGCATGTTTTCCACCTGTTTTATAGCAGGCCTGTAAAAAAATGGATAGGGCATTAAATGTTTTGCTTCCAGGACAGGCGAGCATGCGTTCAGTTGCTTCCTTTTGTAACATCATGACCATTCGCAAAGGAAGTTTTCCAGATCCGAGCAAACCTTCTAACCATGCTGAGGAAATTGCATAGGGCAGATTGGCGACCACTGCAAAATCACCTATTTCTTCGGGTAAATCTCCGGTGGGGCATTTGACCGCATCTGCCCGTAAGAGATTGAGTTGACCCGATTTAATATAGGAGGCGAGCTGTTCTCTAAGGTGAGCATCCAGACGACGATCAATTTCTACTGCATAGACTGGATGCCCATGTGCGAGCAGGCGTTCGGTCAGGGTGCCGAGTCCGGGGCCAATCTCGAGCACGGGCATCTTTTTAGGAAGATCTGCCATGGAAATAGATTTTTCCACAAGGTTTCCATCGATCAGGAAATTTTGACCTAATTTCTTATTGGGGCGATGATCGAGTTGACGGAGCAACTCATTGGTGACTGATGGACTAAGAGCCATTCAAGCAGTGGGCAGGAGAATACTTCGGTCTATCTATTCGCAGTCCTTCATCTCCCCGATGAACTCCTCGACATTTTCCGCCCGCATTAGAGCCTCTCCACAGAGCACGGCATCGGCACCTGCCTCCCGGGCACGCCAGGCATCTGCTGGTTCGAGGATTCCACTCTCGCTTACTTTGATAATCCCTTCAGGAATTTTCGGGAATAAATCTTCAGTCACCGCAAGGTCGGTCTTGAAACGTTTTAAATCCCGGTTGTTTACTCCAAGAAGAAGAGGGTTGTGGGGTAAAACTTTTTCGAGCTCTTCTTCTTCATGGATTTCATAAAGGCAGGTAAGTCCTGCTAAGTCTGCTGCATACCTTAGGTTTTTTAATTCGTCATCATCCAGGGCACGAACGATTAGAAGGATTGCACGGGCACCGGCTTCGAGAGCTTCCAATATCTGAATCGGGTGGACCATAAAGTCTTTGCGCAGAGTTGGGGTGGAGCGGTTGTGTTCGCGTAAAAAATCATTCACATCCCAAAGGTCCTGCAGAGTGCCTCCGAAATAGGGTTCGTCGGTTAGTATGGAAAGTGCGTCGGCACTTGCATTAACATACGTCCGTGCCTGTTCTGGAGCAGATGCAGCGGATGCGATCTCACCAGCAGAGGGGGACTTTCGTTTAATCTCGGCGATGACGGATAATTCATCCGGACTGGAGAGGGCATCAAGAAACGAGGGGCCGTTTTGCAGGCGTTCTCCAAGTTGGGAAAGTTCGCTATCACGAACCGGAC
>ERZ807291.6753-NODE-6753-length-13688-cov-4.682535_pt1 | contig 13688 bp, 12 predicted proteins | sample MGYA00521257_ERZ807291 | MGnify/ENA primary metagenome ERZ807291 (study PRJEB31413, sample SAMN03169783) | marine metagenome | biome: Marine; feature: Water; material: Subsurface seawater | place: North Sea | collected 2011-04-28 | depth 1 m m ...
GAACCAAGAACGTTGAAACAATTGGCTTGATTTATCCTTGTCCAATTGATAATTTGGGTCACGCTCAAGCTCGTCACGGTAATATTTGTCCGCTATAGAAACAATTTCTGCCTCTCTAACTTTCTCATCACCGATTATCGCAATCACATCGCGATCTTCATCAATAGTTGGACCGTTATTTTTACCAGTCAACCAATCACCTACAATAAAGAGTACCAAAGCTGCGCCAATCACGATGGCTACCCAGCTGGAGTTTCTAAGTCTTTGTATAATTGCCATATCAAATAAATATTGCTCGTTTTTTAAAAAGAAAGCAAAAATAGGATTTCACATCCGATTAAACAACCAAAAAACAAACGTTTCAGTCACTTCTATTATTCTACCCAATAACGCTTCCGAATTGCTTTTTTGTTTCTTCTAAGTATCACATTATAAACACCCGATGGAAGTCTATTTTTATGCACGTAAACCTCTTGAAATTCGTTCGCCTCAAAACCCTTATCCCCATTTGCCAAAAATACTTGTTGATTGTAGATTTTCGGTCCTGACTTAATTTCAAACGTGAAGGAATTTTCTTTAGGAATGTTCATTAAAAAGAGTGCAGAATCCAAATCATCACAAGGATTGATCATTAACACTGGGCGTTGCTTTTGTGGCTTGGGTCTTTTGCCTTTCCAATCGAGTGTTTGAATTACAACCTTATGATTTCGATCGTCAAATACGGTTATTGCAGCCATACCACCTCCCCCTTTTGCGGTAGAGAAGGAAATATAGTCACCATAAAATCGTTTTTTTCCTGCCAGTGCGATGGGTTCTGGGCTAAGAATTACATTTTTTGTAGCGCCACTGGGCTTAAGCTCTGATGTATAAAGTTGAAAAAACCTTCCCGAAGGACTGTTGCGTAAATCGTACCAAATAACGCGGGGCGTTCCGGTGTTTTCATCCATCTTGGCAAAAGGCAAAACTTGATCGCCAAAACCTTCATCGTCGTTAACGCGAATGGCTCTGCTAAATCCCGTTTCAATCGACTTAGAATATCGGTACCAAATATCCCAGTCGCCTTTAAAAGATTGTGCTGCGTAAACAACATAGATATGCCCCTTTTTGTCACGACAAACAAATGGCATGCCATTGGAACGTACCATACCTTGCATGGATTCAATGCTCCACCCCCCTTTCATGGCGCCGAGAAACTGATCTTTACCCCAATTCCTTCCCCCATCCTTGCTGACATCAAACCAAAGGGTATCGTTTCTAGACCATACACAAATTATTGAGCCATCAGGGTATACCCCAATCGTTGCCCCTTCGGCTGTCTTACTTCCATCCACAGCATCCCCGGATACGTCACTAATGTATACGGGTTCTGAGAATGTTGCTCCTAGATTATCGCTAAAACAAAATCTAATTCTGCTTGAATCTTTAGGAGATTTACTTCCGTAAGAGTCGAATTCTGTCCAGGTTAAATAAATATTATTTCGATATGGACTTTTCTCCCATTCATCTACAGTAAACCAAGGTTTATCCTGCATTTTTCCATTCTTTCCGATTCCTTTGGAATGGAATTCTACTCCATTTGTGGAACGTTCAAAAACGATGCAATCAAAGGACTCTGGATATTTTTTTTCTTTGTTCTGAGCAAGATGTGCCAAATAGGTCAAGCCACTTATCGATTTATAAATAACCGGATCTCCATAAAACCCTTGAGGCGGTTCAACTTTTACCGGTAGCCATTGCTTTCCCCGGTTAAGTGTGTGATATACGTTGTTATTATTGAAAGCCAACCAAATATCATCCGCATCTAATGGATTAATAGATATAGAAGGTTCATTCCCCTCAATAGGTGGATCGAGAATATAAGAAGTATGTATTTGTGCCCAAATAAAAAGGGGACAAAACAGCCATGCAAGCATAAGCGGTTTCATCCCCCGAAAGTACAAAATTTTGTTGTATTAGTCTTCCTTAGCTGCAAGCCAGCGTTCGGCATCTAAGGCGGCCATACATCCACTACCAGCTGCTGTTACAGCTTGTCGGTAGATTTTATCTTGTGCATCACCCGCACAAAAAACACCCTCTACATTGGTGCGGCTACTGCCTTTTTCGGTTATGATATAACCGGATTCATCCATTTCTAAGAACGGTTTGAAAATTTCAGTATTGGGTGTATGTCCGATTGCTACAAAAAATCCTTTGATTGGAATTTCTCTCTTCTCACCGCTAACATTATTCGAAACACGAACGGCTTCAACCGTGGTATCCCCTAAAATTTCATCGGTTTCTGTATTGAAAAGCACCTCAATGTTTGGGGTATTTAAAACACGATGCTGCATGGCTTTTGATGCCCTGAATTCATCGCGACGCACCAACATATAAACCTTACTGCATATTTTAGATAAATAACTGGCCTCTTCGCAAGCGGTATCTCCAGCTCCAACAATAGCAACGTCGCTGCCACGGTAGAAGAATCCATCACAAACGGCACAGGCACTAACGCCACTTCCGTTTAATCGAGATTCAGAAGGAATTCCCAACCATTTTGCAGATGCACCCGTAGAAATAATGACTGATTTAGCACTAATTTCTTTGGTACCATCTACAATTACCTTTTGAGGACCACCATTTTTAAACTCAACGGAAGTTACCATTCCGAAGCGAACATCGGTTCCCAAGCGTACTGCTTGTTTCTTGAAGTTGTCCATCATTTCAGGCCCCATAATACCATCGGGATATCCTGGATAATTTTCAACATCTGTAGTAATCGTTAATTGACCTCCTGGTTGTAAACCTTCATATAATACAGGTTTCATATCGGCACGAGCCGCATAAATTGCAGCGGTGTAACCCGCAGGTCCGCTACCGATGATTAAACATTCAATTTGTTCTATTGATTCTGACATATTCTTTTTCTTCTTTTTGATGCAAGATTAAAACCTCTTTGTTGCTTTTTAAGGTGATAATACTCAGAGTTAGGATAAGGTTAATAATTCACGATATTTGGGTAAAGTCCAATCGGCGTCGTCACAAAGTCTCTCAATTTCGTCTGAAACCACACGCAATTCTTCAAAAAGAGGTTTGATAACATTGTTAAATGCCAAGGCTCTATCCTTTGCATGATCTTTAGCCAAAGCCTTTTCATTTTCCGTCATAAGGTTATGGTTCAATTGCTGAGCTTGATTAATCAAGCCACTTAAGGTGCGTAATAAATCGGTTTGAGCAGACATCAAAGAAGCTTCGATACCAATATTTTTCATATCTGAAAGTCCCTTAGCAATACGACCTTGGTATTTTATGGCAGAAGGAATGACAAAAGTTTGTATCATTTCTGTTAGAACTTTGGCTTCCAATTCCAAACTCAACACATAGGTTTCATAACGTATTTCTGTTCTGGCTTCTAACTCTTTATGCGAGAAAATTCCATTTTCTGTGAACAAACGAACACTCTGAGGATTCAAATACGCTTGCAATGCTTCAGCAGTATTTTTAATATTACTCAAGCCACGTTTTTCTGCTTCAACTACCCAATCATCACTGTAACCGTTACCACCAAATATGATATTCTTACTTGAAATCAATATCTCACGCAGTTCTTTCTCGATGGCATCTTCAGTGCTCATACCACCCGCGATTTGCGAATCGACTTTTGATTTGAACTCCGTCAATTGGTTGGCAACTATGGTATTCAACACTACCATTGCTGAACTACAATTATCGCTACTTCCTACCGCTCTGAATTCAAATTTGTTTCCCGTAAACGCAAATGGCGATGTACGATTTCTATCGGTATTATCTAATAATATTTCAGGGATATTAGGGATATTGATACTGTTTTGTTTTCCGTGGTCGTTACCTTCTATATTGTGTTCGAAATCTTCAAGAACCTTAGATAAGGTATCACCAATGAATACACTCATGATTGCCGGAGGAGCTTCATTCGCACCCAAACGATGGTCGTTTGCAGCTGTAGCAATGCTCGCACGTAACAAGTCGGCGTTGTCATATACCGCTTTGATTACGTTGATAAAGAATGTTAAGAATTGAAGATTCTCTTGCGGACTGTTACCAGGCGATAGTAAATTCACACCGGTACTCGTAATCAAACTCCAATTGTTATGTTTACCGCTTCCGTTAATCCCTTTGTATGGCTTCTCATGCAAAAGAACACGCAAACCATGATCGGCTGCCACAGCTCCCATAACATCCATTAAAAGGGTGTTATGATCAACGGCAAGATTTAAACTCTCAAATTGAGGGGCACATTCATACTGACCAGGCGCTACCTCATTATGACGTGTGCGCAAAGGGATACCCAAACGATGCGCTTGCTGTTCAAAATCATTCATAAATGCCTGAACTCTGGTTGGGATGGAACCGAAATAATGGTCTTCCATTTGTTGCCCCTTTGCAGGAGCATGTCCAATCAGCGTTCTGCCGGCGTACATTAAATCAGGACGCGCTTGATATAAATCCTCACGAACCAAAAAATACTCTTGCTCTACACCCAAAGAAACCGAACAATCGGTTACCTTATTATCGAAATATTGACACACATCGGTTGCCGCTTTGCGCACAAAGGCCAATGTCTTAAGTAAGGGCGCCTTATAGTCTAAAGCTTCACCCGTGTAGGAAACAAAAATTGTAGGAATACATAAGGTGCGAACGCCTCCTTTTTCAAGAATGAAGGCAGGGGAACTTGGATCCCATGCTGTATAACCTCGAGCTTCGAAGGTGTTACGAATACCTCCACTTGGGAAAGAACTCGCATCTGGCTCCTGTTGCGCCAAAGCCTTGCCACTAAAAACCTCAATTCCACTGTCTACACCGGTAGGTTCAAAAAAACTATCGTGTTTTTCGGCTGTTGTGCCACGCAACGGTTGAAACCAGTGGGTGTAATGGGTTGCTCCCATATCCAACGCCCAACGTTTCATTCCACTTGCAATTTCATCTGCAGCATCGCGATGTACAGTGTGTCCTTCGGTTACTGCTTTATGAATTTCGGCAATGGCAACGGCCGAAAGATACCCTTGCTGGGCTTTTGGGCCAAATACCAATTCTCCGTAATAGGCAGAAATACCTTGTGGATGTTCCAAATGTGAATGTGTTTCTTCAGAGTGACTCATGATTTTAGTGATGATAATTTCTTAATGGTTTTGATTGAACACCGCAAAGGTACATAGAGGATCATGAAATAAGTTGAAAAATCGACATATAAATATTCATAATCCATACACATCTAAAACATTAGCGAACATCTACAATTTCAACCATACCCACACATATTCCACATTTAACCAATCACGACAAATCCATCACAATTGCTGCAAATCAGAAAGCAAATTTTACCCTTCGAGGATAAAGATTTAACTTCGTTTTAAAATCTACTTTATGAAAGGGAAGTTCACACAATCTATCGTTTTGTTATTCGGTGTTATTTTCACTCAAAGTCAAGCCCAAGATATTCGATTAGATGATTTTCACAACGGAACGTTAAGAACGAATCCAGGTAAAATTTATCCATTCACACCAGACGGAAATGACTTGCTGCAAATGAGCCGTTATACAGACAGTCATAATATTCATCAATCAACGCACTGGTATATTTCACTAGTTAAACCCGAAAACAACTTCAAAACTGGAGATACATTATTCAATTCAAAATGGTTCTCTGATAGCGTGCCTTTGGGCCGATTTACATTTTCACAAAATCGCGAATTCTTATTAATTGAAACCAACCAAGAAGCTATTTATAGGCATAGTTATTCGGTTAATGCATACGTGGTTAATATAAAAAATAGAACCCTAAAAGAGATACCAGGAAGGTTGCGTTATCCAACATTAAGCCCAGAAAACGACAAAGTAGCTTTTGTGCGTGACAATAATTTATTCGTTTATGATTTAAACCAAGACAAAGGAAGTCAAATCACGAATGACGGTGAATTTAATTCTATTATAAATGGCGCTGTTGATTGGGTATATGAAGAAGAATTTTCAATGAGCAAAGGATTCGAATGGAGCCCAAGTGGCCGTTACATTGCCTATTATAAATTTGATGAAAGAAAGGTAAGAGAATTTTCTATGGATGAATTTCGCGACTTATATCCTAATCAAGTTGAATGGAAATATCCAAAAGCTGGAGAAGATAATTCCAAGGTTGATGTTTTTGTTTACGACCTACAGAGTACATCTAATCTACAACTGCCACTCTTGAGTCAAAACGACCAATACATACCGCGTTTTCAGTGGTTACAAACAGATGAAAACTTAAGTGTTCAACGCTTGAACAGGCTTCAAAATCATTGGGAATTATTAATTTGGAATACAAAAGACAACCAATTAACAGAAGTAATCCAAGAGGGGTCAGAAACCTATATCGACATCAACGATCAACTAACTGTTATACCTGGTTCAAGTACCTTTTTATATCTAAGCGATATCAGCGGATACCGACACATTTATGCTTATGATTACAAAAAGAACCAAGTGAGTCAAATAACCTCTGGTTTTTGGCAGGTTAATAAAATCCTTGCATATCGACCTAAAACTAAGAATATATTCTATACCAGTACAGAAACTAGCACCATTGAAGACCATGTCTTCCAAATTAAAATAGACGGGAAAAATAAGAAGAGTGTGCTCAACCAACCTGCCCTATCTGGGAATGAATATGCTATATGTTCCAAAGAGGCACAATGGATGTATATTATAAATAGTTCTATGGCCGGTACTCCTCATTATAAAACCTATTTATTGGGAGATAAATTCAAATATGTTCACACCGATACAAATTTTTCGAAGAAAGTAACCGCCATGAATTTGAGTGAGGTGGTTTTCGATGAGATTCAAGTTCCTAACACAGAATTTAGTTTGAATTATTATATCATCAAACCAAAAAACTTCGATCCGAATAAAAAGTATCCCTTGCTGATGCATTGTTATGGTGGACCCGGAAACAGTATATGTCGTAACAGTATAAATAGTTACTACAGTTGGTATCAATTCTTAGCCAATCAAGGCTATATCATTGCATGTGTTGATAATCGCGGTACAGGTAATAAAGGTGAAGCCTTTCAAAAATGCACGTATAAAAACTTAGGTAAAATTGAACAAGAGGACCAACGCATGTCGGCTCTATATTTTAGGTCATTACCCTATATAGATAGCAATCGTATAGGTATTTGGGGTTGGAGTTTTGGAGGTTATTTGACGTCATTGTGTATGGTCAAAAGTCCCGATGTATTTAAAATGGGAATGGCGGTTGCACCCGTAACACACTGGAAATATTACGACAATATTTACACCGAACGTTATTTACAGCGTCCAATAGACAATCCTAAAGGCTATGAAGACAACTCTCCCATTAACTTTACTAAAAATCTCGAGGGCAGATATTTAATTGTTCACGGAACAGGAGATGACAACGTCCATTTCCAAAACACAGCAGAAATGATCAATTCTTTGATTAAATCAGGTAAAAACTTCGACAGCGAGATATACCCCAATAGGGCTCATGGTATTTCTGATAAAGCCGCTCGTGTGCACCTCTTTACCAAACTGACCAATTACATTTTAGAAAATCTTTAATTTTGCATTTAAACCATTTATAATACCATGTCAAAACTAAGCATAGGCGATCCAGCCCCAATATTTGCAGCTCCAAATCAGAACGATGAAATCACCAGTTCAGAAGCCTATAAAGGCAAAAAACTCGTATTATACTTCTATCCTAAAGACGACACACCTGGTTGTACAGCTGAATCATGTGATTTGCGAGATAACTATAAAAAGTTAATGGCTGAAGGATATGAAGTTTTAGGGGTAAGTCCAGACAATGCCGCCAAACATCAAAAGTTCATTGCTAAATACGAATTGCCATTTAGTTTAATCGCTGATACGGATCATGCGGTTGCTGAGGCTTATGGTGTATGGGTTGAAAAAAGCATGTACGGTCGCAAGTACATGGGCATTGCACGCACAACATTCTTAATAGATGAAAACGGTGTAATCTCGGATATCATCGAAAAGGTGAACACCAAAGCCCATACAGCACAAATACTAAAATGAGTAAGGGCGAAAAATCCATCAAACGGATTGGAGTAGTTGGAAATGGCAGTTGGGCAACCGCGCTTATTAAAATCTTAACCGAAAAATCCGACATCGAAATCCATTGGTGGATGCGCGATGAAGAAAGTGTAAGCTACATTTCAGAGTTTCACCATAACCCTAAATACCTATCATCAGCCGAATTACCAGGTGATCGCATTTTTCCAACTTGCGATTTGAATTATTGTTTAGAAATGAGTGAATGGGTTTTATTGGCAGTCCCTTCCGCATTCTTAGGTAAAACTTTGTCACAGATTGAACTACCAAAAGACAAGAAATACGTCACTGCGATAAAAGGCATAGAACCACAAAGCAAGTTGGTTGTTGCTGAATATTTACAACAAGAACATCAAATCCCACTAGAACAAATCTGCTTGATTTCAGGTCCTTGCCACGCCGAAGAGGTAGCACTAGAAAAATTAAGTTACCTTACTGTAAGTGCCCTAAATGACGAACTTGCAACCGAATTATCGGATTTACTTCGTGGTCGCTATATTAAGGTTATGCAAACGCGTGATCTAATTGGCGCGGAATATGCGTCGGTTTTAAAGAACATATATGCTATTGGCTCCGGGATTGCCCATGGTTTGAACTACGGCGATAATTTTCAGGCTGTATTTGTGTCTTATGCGATACGTGAAATGAAAGCATTTTTGCATGCCTTGCATCAGGAAAACCGCGATGTAAAGGAGTCTGCATATCTCGGCGATTTATTGGTAACCTGTTATTCCCAATTCAGCCGAAACCGAACGTTCGGGAATATGCTTGGGAAAGGATATTCTGTGAAATCCGCACAATTAGAAATGAATATGGTTGCTGAAGGTTATTATGCAACGGACTTAGTTTATCAAAAGGCCATTGAAATCGAATTGGACATGCCTATTGTAAGAGCCGTACATGAAATTGCTTACCAAGGAAAACTTCCTCGAAAGGTTTTCAAAAAACTTGCAGAGGAACAATTGTATTGATTTGTGAATTTCGCAAAACATTTCAGCCTTAAGATTGTCATTAAGTACAACAATGTCATTTAAAATTTATACTAGAAAGGGAGACGATGGTAAAACCGGCCTAATTGGGGGCGACCGCGTAGCAAAACATCACATACGCGTGGAAAGTTACGGTACCGTAGATGAACTCAACAGTAATATCGGACTTGTGCGTAGTTTTATCGTTGGCACAACCGAAGAAAATATTTTATCCGAGATTCAAGATAGTCTGTTTGTAGTGGGGTCGCATTTAGCCGCCTCCCCTCATAGCAAATTGGAATTACCTGCATTTGATGAAGAAATTATTCTCCGAATGGAAAATGAAATCGATCGACTGACCGCCATTCTACCAGAGTTAAGAAACTTTATATTACCTGGGGCGACGCAACAAGGTGCGCATTGCCATGTAGCCCGTTGTGTATGTAGAAGAGCCGAAAGACTCTGTGTTCATTTAAGCGATATTGAGGAACTACCGGATTTCATCATAAAATTCCTGAATCGCCTTTCCGATTATTTATTTACACTCTCCCGCTTTTTAGATCAAAATTACGGCGGTCGAGAAATTCCATGGATTCCTAGAAAAGGAAAGTAATCTGAATCATCAGCTTCGGAATCACTTCAAATACCAACTATATTTGTTGTAACAAATAAACCAAACTATTTATAAAAAATCATATGAACAAATCATTTATTTACTTAACCGCAGCTGTAGCCGGAATGGCAATGGCTTCTTGTGGTAGCAATGCAACCGAAGCGGGTGCTGCTGACTCTACTCTTTCTGCTACAGAGGGATCTTCAACGTTTAACATCTCTACTGAAAGTGTAGTAGGTTGGAAAGGAACTAAAGTAGTCGGAATGGGTTCTCATGCGGGAACAATTGGAATTACAGAAGGTACTTTAAGCCTTGAAAACGGAAATATAACAGCAGGATCAGTAACTATCGATATGAAAAACATTGTAGTTACAGATAGCATGCCTGACGAATACAAGCAGAAATTAATTGGCCACTTCAGCGCTAATGATTTCTTCAACGTAGAGCAATTTCCTACAGCAAAATTTGAAATTACTGGATCTGAGGCAAAAGCGGATGGAGATTACACACACGTAATATCCGGAAACTTAACCCTTCGCGATTCTACTAAAAATATTTCCTTCCCTGCAACGGTTTCTGTTGATGAAAATGGTCTTTCAGCAGTTGGTACAGCTGTAATCAATCGTTTGGATTGGGGTGTGAACTACGATATGGAAAAAATGAGCTTGTCTGAGAAGTTACAAGCCGAAGCCAAGAACGGTATCGTTTCTAAGGACATCGAAATTACTTTCGATATCAAGGCTAGCAAATAATCGGTTAATTGATTACATTGAGTAGAAAAGGCCACCTATACAGGTGGCCTTTTCATATTATAATACTTGATAATTTAGTTAAGCAAATCGATTACCAACCCAAACAAATCTGCGATTGATATACAACGAATCTGTGAAAGTAGCATTACCACTTGGATTGCCGCCACTCACATGGAAATCACTGAAAGCCGCATGCTGATTCACAAACGCCGCACCCGTAAAATTGAAACTTACCGGTGTGAAAACCGCATTCATGTCCTCTTCTACTTTTTGCATGTAATCTTCGTTTGTACTATAACAAAGACACGTTATTGCTCCTTTGCTTGAAGCCATATTAGCCGCTAACTGTAAAGCCGATTCTGCATCTTTAGTTTTAACCACAAATACAATCGGACCGAAACATTCTTCTCTCCAAATGTTACTGGCCGCATCCACTCCCATAACCGTCGGCGTTTGCAAACGGGCATCCGGAAATTCTGGATGTGTAACCTCAGCGGAAAGTTCGGTTCCGCCATTTTTGTTCAATGTATCTTTTACTCTATTGCGTGTGGTATCATTTTGAATAGCACCCATCACAAATGCCCCCATTTTCGGATTTTCTGCCAAGCCTTTTACAGCAGCCGATAAGCCGTTTACAACCTCATCAAAACTCAGTTGACCCTCAGCTGTGGTGATACCCTCAGCAGGAACAAAAATATTCTGAGGAGCTGTACACATTTGCCCGCTGTATAAACTAAAACTGAATGCCAAGTTACCGAAAACCGACTTTGAATCGTTTATACTTTCAAGAATCACAGAATTAACACCGGCCTTTTCGGTAAATACGGTTTTACCCGGTAAGGATTCAATATATTCTCCAAAAGTTGATCCACCGGTATAATCGATTAATTTCACTAATGAATGCTTAGCCAATTCTTTGGTAATGGGTTCTGCGGTTGTATCAACTGCCAATTGCACCGTATAAGGAGATAACCCGTTTTGGGTTAATACTTTCTGCATTTCTGCCACCACAATTGCAATGGGTAGCACACTCTTGGGATGAGGTTTGATTATCGCTGTATTACCAGCTATTAAATTAGCGAATACTCCAGGAACCGTATTCCATGTTGGGAACGTACTGCAGCCAATTACCAATCCAACTCCTTTAGAAACAGGTTTAAAATTCTTTTTAATCGTAAGATCAAACTTCCCCATATTCTTAACCCAATCTACTTGGCTTGAATAACGAGTCAATTCATGAAAGCCCAAAGCTACGGATTCCATGGCACGGTCGTTTGCATGTGGTCCGCTCGCTTGAAAAGACATAATAAAACTTTGGCCTGTGGTATGCATGGTTGCATATCCCAACTCAAAAAAGCGATTAGAAACGGCGTCCAACATATCGATTAATAAATCCGCTCTGTTTTCAACGCTTAACTTTTTCCATTCATTGTGTGCAGTTTGAGCGCGATTCACCAGTATTTCAGAGCTGAATTTAGGATATTGCACACCTAATCCAACCATCATATAAGGGGAAACTTCTTCTCCGATATAACCCAAATTCCCCTCATCGACTAATCCAACAAACGGATTGGACAATTGCTTTTGGAAAGCTTCTTTGCCTATGGCATCTGCATCCTCAGCATAGGCTCTTGGATTCTCCGGATAAGGAGCGTAATAGGTACGTTCTTGTAGTGCACTTAAGGCACGTTCAATTCGTTCTTTATGTTTCATAAATGTAATCTTATGCTTGACCTGTTTGTCCCCCGAAATTCAGAGGAATATTCGTTTCACTTTGTTCGTGTAATTCAATCTCACCAAAGGCATCTTCAAAGCGTGCAATATTATCGCTTAATGCCATCAACAAACGTTTTGCATGTTGGGGTGCTAAGATAATACGGCTCTTCACTTTCCCTTTGGGAACACCCGGCATCATGCGCACAAAATCAACGATAAACTCAGATTGACTGTGTGTGATTATAGCGAAATTGGAATAGGTACCTTCAGCGACCTCTTCATTTAATTCGATATCAAAAGACGGATTTTTAGGATTTTCGTTGTTAGACATGGTACAAAATTAAGGGTAATAAATGGGAAGCTTCTAATAAAATTGAGGCCACTACAGCACAACAATTACGGAAATTTCAACCAGGGCATCTTTGGGAAGTCTAGATACTTCCACCGTTTCTCTTGCAGGAAATACATCGCTGAAATATTTTGCGTATGCGTCATTAACTTTGGGAAAATCATTCATGTCTTTCAGGAAAATGCTTGATTTTACGATATTGGAATAATTGGCCCCGCAGGTTTCCAAAAGCGCTCCTATATTTTTCATAACCTGATTCGTTTGCGCCACAACATCGGTTTCAGAAACGAATGCACCGGTTTGAGGATCTAATGCAATTTGACCAGAAAAGTAAATAGTATTGCCCGATTTCACAGCTTGGCTGTATGGACCAATTGGTTTGGGGGCATTTTCAGAAAAAATAGTTTCTCTCATTTGGTTTGATGTATTTTTGTATTGACATGAAAATAGGAATACGGGCAATAGGCTTAAGAAGCCAATCTTGGAAAGATAAATACAAATCGTACCCGGCACTTTCATACGTGCAAGATACAACATCTCACAATGAGTTTGATGTTTTTATCGATTTGAATTGGGATGAAAATCCTGAAAATATTGCGGATTATGCAGGCAATAAGAATACGTTATTCGTTTTAGGAAGCAATTTAACCACCATTGAAGAAGCGCTCAAATCCACCCATATTCCTTACGACGGTCAAAAGTTTATCGGTATCAATTCGTTTCCTTATTTAATTGAAAGAAACACCTGGGAAGCCTGCAATCCTTTTGATATTGACACCCAATATTTCCAAACTCTACTTGATTATTTGCAAATTGAAAGTTGTGAATGGTTAAAAAGTCGTGTCGGATTTTTCACGCCTCGCGTTTTATGCATGATAATTAATGAAGCGTATTATACGGTTCAAGAGGGAACAGCGAGCAAATCAGATATAGACGTGGCAATGAAATTAGGCACCAATTACCCAAAAGGACCTTTTGAATTCTGCGATTTATTTGGCATTGAATTGGTTTACAAACAATTGGAAGCCTTATATCAAGACTCTCATGATGAACGGTACAAAATTTGTCCCCTTCTAAAATCGGAATATCTCAAACATAGTTGAGCATACAAAATTTTTAACAATAACAAAAAAGGGCGCCAAATGGCGCCCTTTTTGTTTGTTTATGAATTGGGTTTTATTCCTTATTTGTGAAAT
>ERZ807291.6764-NODE-6764-length-13676-cov-6.097643_pt1 | contig 13676 bp, 12 predicted proteins | sample MGYA00521257_ERZ807291 | MGnify/ENA primary metagenome ERZ807291 (study PRJEB31413, sample SAMN03169783) | marine metagenome | biome: Marine; feature: Water; material: Subsurface seawater | place: North Sea | collected 2011-04-28 | depth 1 m m ...
TAATCTCTTTATTATTTATAAAGATTTTCAATTCACTAGTTTCTCCTCTCTTAGCTTTTGATCCTAAATAAAATCGACGATCGTATTCTTCAGCAAATCTTTGGGCTAATGGTGATTTTGAAGAACTATATGCATGAGACCAATCATTTAAATAAAGAGTTTTCAAGGCTTTAGGAGTACCATTTCGATATTTTATGGTTTGCGTGACTTTTAATATTTTTTCTGCAGTAATTAATTTAATTTTAATGTCGTACTGAGGCAATTTATATTGTCCCATTATCGAAATAGGCAAGTAAGTAATAAGGGTCAATAATAAATAGCGAAGTTGTTTCACTAGACTAAAAGTTTGGTTTAAAAATTTCTTCAGAATGAAAGTCTGAAAGACATTCTAAAACTCTTTCTTTAGTATCTACTAAAGAAAATAAATCCAAATCATCTTTACTAATTAACTCACTGCTTAATAATGTATTATGAATCCAATCGATTAGAGGGGTCCAAAAACTTGTACCCACAAGAATTATAGGGATTCGATTTATTTTTTTGGTTTGAATTAGTGTAATTGCTTCAAATAACTCATCTAATGTTCCAAAGCCACCCGGCATAACAACAAAAGCTTGTGCATACTTAACAAACATAACCTTTCGAATAAAAAAATACTCGAAAGATAAATTTTTATCATTATCTATAAATGGATTCTCGGTTTGCTCAAAAGGTAGTGCAATGTTTAATCCTACTGAAGTTCCGTTAACTTCTTGCGCGCCTTTGTTTGCAGCCTCCATAATACCAGGGCCACCACCTGTAATGATCCCATATCCTGCTTTTGCAACCGCTGCAGAAACTTCTTTAGCTAATTTATAATAGGCGTGATTAGGTTTGATCCTAGCCGATCCAAATATAGAAACACAAGGTCCGATGCTTCCCATTTTTTCGTATCCATAAACAAATTCACCCATGATCTTAAATAAGGACCAAGAATCATTTGTTTTTGTAGTGTTCCAGCTTTTATTTTTAATTTGAGGGCTCATGTGATTTAGGGTTTTAATTCTTTTGCTAAATAATACGCTGTATGACTTTTTGAATGTTTTATTATTTCTTCTGGTGTACCTTCAACAATAATCTCGCCACCATTTTTACCTCCTTCATAGCCTATATCAATAATATGATCTACTTGCTTAATCACATCCATGTTGTGCTCTATGATTAAAACTGTATTGCCTTTACGCACCAAATTATTTAACACTTCTAAAAGCACTCTAATATCTTCAAAATGCAATCCTGTAGTAGGTTCATCCAAAATAAACAAAGTATTACCCGTATCTCTTTTTGAAAGCTCAGTAGCCAATTTTATGCGTTGTGCTTCTCCACCAGATAAGTTAGTAGAGGACTGACCAAGACTTATATATCCTAATCCAACATCTTGAAGTGTTTTTAGTTTTCTATAAATTTTAGGAATAGGCTCAAAAAAGAAACAAGCCTGATCTATTGTCATATTTAATACATCCGATATTGATTTTCCTTTAAAACGAATTTCTAATGTTTCTCTGTTAAATCGTTTTCCTTGACAGGATTCACATTCTACTAATACATCGGGTAAAAAATTCATTTCAATAACCTTCATTCCTCCACCCATACAAGTTTCGCACCTTCCTCCCGACACGTTAAAACTAAACCTTCCTGGCTTATAACCTCGAATTTGTGCTTCTGGAGTTCGGGTAAATAAAGAACGTATTTCACTAAAGACACCTGAATATGTAGCAGGATTACTTCTCGGTGTTCGGCCAATTGGACTTTGATTTACATCAACAACCTTATCTAGGTGTTCAAGACCTGTAATGCTTTTATGGGGAAGTGGTTTAGTAACACCATTGAAGAAATGTGCATTAAGAATTGGGTAAAGTGTACCGTTGATTAGCGAAGATTTTCCACTACCTGATACCCCGGTAATTCCAATCATTTTTCCCAGAGGAAGTTGTAGGGTTACATTTTTTAAGTTATTACCTGAACAATTAGACAGAACAACTGATTTGCCATTTCCTTTTCTTCTAGTATGAGGAATTTCAATCGTCTTAATTCCTTTTAAATATTGTGCAGTTAATGAGTTTTTTGTTAAAAGCTGATCAGGCTTTCCTTCTGAAATTATTTCACCTCCGTTTTTACCAGCAAACGGTCCTATATCTATTACATGATCTGCTTTAATAATCATCTCCTTATCGTGTTCAACTACGATGACTGAATTCCCTAAATCTCTTAAAGAAAATAAAGACTGAATTAAACGTTCATTGTCACGTTGATGTAATCCAATACTAGGTTCATCCAAAATGTACAATACTCCAACGAGCTGAGAACCAATTTGAGTAGCAAGTCTTATGCGCTGAGCTTCTCCACCAGACAAAGACTTAGAAGATCTACTTAGAGATAAATAATTCAACCCAACATTGAGTAAAAATTGAAGTCTCGACTTTATTTCTTTTATTACATCTTCACCTATTTTCAATTCATTTACAGAGAGAAATTGAGGTAAATTGTCGAACCATGCATACAACTCATCGAGATCCATTTGAGCTAGTTCAGCAATGTTTAGTTTATTTATTTTAAAAAATCGAGCTTCTTTACTCAACCGTGAGCCCTTACAGGTTAAGCAATTGTTTTCATCCATGAAATCACTAGCCCAGCGTTTTATATTTGTTGAGCTTGCTAGTTCGAATTGATTTTTAATGAAATTTTCTATTCCCTCATAATCTATTTTATAACTCCTTGTAATCCCTAAGGTTTTAGATTCAACAGTGAAAGTTTCGGCTCCACCTTTTAAAATAATTTCAAGAGCTGCAGCTGGAATTTTATTAATGGGATCCGATAGGTTAAAATCATATCGTTGAGCAATAATCTCCATTTGCTTAAAACTCCAAGAACTCTTTTCTGAGCCAAGAGGTATAATTCCTCCTGCTTTAATCGAGATTGAAGAGTCGGGAATAATTTTATCCCTGTTAACTATTTGTTGTATTCCTAATCCTCGGCAATCGTTACACATCCCTTTTGGAGAGTTAAAAGAGAAGCTGTTAGGCTCAGGATTTTGGTATGCGATTCCCGAAGTTGGACACATTAAATTTCGACTAAAATAACGTGCTTTATGGCTGTCTTCATCATAGATTGAAATGGTATCACCTCCCTGATACATTCCTGTAATTAAGGATTCCTGCAGACGTTTTATTCCGTTAATGCTATCATTAATTCGCAACCTATCAATTACCAGTTCAATGTCATGTGTTTTGTATCGATCGAGTTTCATACCTCTTGAAAGTTCAACGATAACTCCATCTACTCGAACTTTTATAAAGCCTTGACGCCCTAAGTTTTCAAAAAGTTCACGATAATGACCTTTTCTTGATTTTATTATTGGTGCCAAAATAATAACACGCTGCTCAGCATAATCTTTTTGAATAAGCTCAATGATTTGATCATCGGTATAGCTTATCATTTTCTCATGAGTTTGATGGCTAAACGCTGTACCAACCCGGGCATACAATAGCCTTAAAAAATCATAAACTTCAGTTATTGTACCTACGGTTGATCGTGGACTTTTGGAAGTAGTTTTTTGTTCTATAGCAATAACAGGCGAGAGACCATCAATTTTATCGACTTCAGGACGCTCTAAATTACCTAGAAATTGACGCACATAAGCGGAAAATGTCTCCATGTAACGACGTTGCCCTTCTGCATAAATTGTATCAAATGCGAGTGATGATTTTCCGCTTCCTGAAAGACCTGTTATTACAACAAGTTGATCTCTTGGAATCCGAATATCTATATTTTTTAAGTTATGTACACGAGCACCTTGGACATCGATAACATTAGAATTGTTTTTCATAGCAAAATTAAGCTCTAAAAATACAACTTTAGTCTGAACTAAATTTTCAATTGATTAAAAATTAAAACAATTTTAGTAGCTCACGGCAGTGTCATCTCCACGAGGATCAGCTCCTAAAGTAATTACAGATGAATCATCGATCAAAATAGCATCAACTTTACCGATAATCCGAGATCGTTTTTCTTCTGCTGCATAACCTAGACCATTGAGCTTTTTGAGTAGTTTTGCATCAAATTTTTTTGGCTCAAAAGTTATGTAATCAGGCAGCCATTGATGATGAAATCGAGGGGCATTAACTGCATCTTGTATGGGTAAATCATGTTCGTAAACATTCAGTATTGTTTGGAAAACTGATGTTATTATTGTTGAGCCTCCTGGCGTACCCAAAACCATATAAAGTTCTCCATTTTTTTCTACAATTGTTGGGGTCATTGAGCTCAACATACGTTTTTTGGGGACTATTGAATTGGCTTCATTTCCTAATAAACCAAACATGTTTGGTACTCCTGGTTTACTACTAAAATCATCCATTTCATTGTTCATAAAAACGCCCAGCTCTTCTACAAATACTTTAGAGCCATAACCACCATTTAAAGTTGTCGTTACTGCTACAGCATTTCCTTGATTATCTACAATCGAAAAATGAGTTGTTTCATCGCTCTCGAAATAGTATGAATCTCCGGGTTTTATATCTGAAGATAGGGAAGCTTTATTCCAATCAAAACTCTTCATTTTTTTGTTTATATAAAGCGAGTCTAATAAAATTTTTAATGGAACGTCAACAAAGTCAGGGTCTCCCAAGAACTCACTTCGATCAGCATAAGAACGTCTTTCGGCCTCTACCATCAGTTGAATACTTTTTTGAGTATTATGTCCTAGCGTTTTAATGTCGAAGGGTTCAACCATTTTCATCATTTGATTTAAACAAACTCCACCACTAGATGGCAATCCCATTGAGATTACATTCAATTCTTTATATCTAAAAGTTAATGGATCTCGCCATCTTGGTTCGTATTGTTCTAAATCTTTTTGAGTAATAATCCCACCTGCTTCCTTGACACGAGCAACTAAGGCATCTGCTACCCAACCTTGTGTAAAACCTTTAATGCCATTTTCTGTAATTGCTCTAAGAACCTTACCCAGCGCTGGGTTTTTTAAGACATCTCCAGCCTTAAATTCCTGACTATAAAATGTTTCTGGCCCATTTATTTTAATAAATAATTCGCGATTTCTTTTGAAACTCCTTGCCTGTTTTTCAGTAACTGCATATCCTTTTTCTGCAAGATCAATTGCAGGCTGCATTAAATCTATAAGCGGAAGAGTCCCCATTTTTTTATGAATCTCTAATGTTCCAGCAACAGTTCCGGGAACACCTACAGCAAGACCCCCAACTGTGCTTTTACCAGGAATAACATTTCCCTGGTCATCAAGATATAGATCACGAAAGGCTGCGTTTGGTGCTTGCTCTCTGTAATCTAGTGTCCCTGAAGTACCGTCTGCATTTCGATAAACAAAAAAACCACCGCCCGTAATATTACCAGCGACTGGATATACAACAGATAAAGCAAAGTTAATTGCAATCATTGCGTCGTAAGCATTTCCACCTTTTTTAAGAATATCCACACCTACTTGAGATGCATAAGGCATTGCAGAAACAACACCCCCTTTAATTTGGGGTTTTGTGGTCGTACAACTTACGGTTAAAAGAAGAATTATGTAAAGTGTCTGATTAAATAATTTGAATTTTAATTTCATAGGGCAGTATTTGTTTATATTATTTTCTTAAGATACAAACTTTTGCATTTCTTCAAAAAAAACACAAACCCCATTTTCATAAACAGCGAAGTGGGTTTTTAAATTTGATATGGAAGCTTTAAAATTTGACTTAAATTTTGTGCGAAGTTCCATTTTACCTAAGATATCTTCTAAGCCTTCAAGACTCTTGTATTGCAAAAGCCAGTTTTTTTTCAACATATAAGGAAAATCTAATTTTAATTTAGACGGAAGAAGCTCTTGCTGCATATCTATTTGATTATAAAAGTCTAAGGAGAACTGTTCTAGGGTCTGCTCATGTTATTGATGCCAAAGTTATGCCAGGAAGTGGTCATAAAAGATATCGATAAGAACAGCGTTATAATGTCCGTGATCTTCAAACAAAAGTTTTTGTGAGCTCTAAAAATGGAATGCTGATCGGTAAAACTATCAATTTTCCGATGAAGTAAAATCCCTTCCTGAATGGATCCTGAATAATCCATGTATTTTTATTAGGAACTGAATCGGCTATAAAATTTCCAAATCTGAGGTCAATATCTGCTCCAGATAAATATATATGTGCCAAATAATTCATTCATTAAAACTAGTTTTCTTTTTACAGAATTAGTCAATTTAATCCAAAAACAACATTAATTTTTTAGAACTCCTTTATCTTTGATAAAATTTACTTTATGACATTGATTAAATCCATCTCTGGAATTCGAGGCACAATTGGCGGAAAACCTAACGATAATCTAACTCCAGTTGATGTTGTGCGTTTTGCGGCGGCATATGGTACGTATATTTTATCACAGAACAATGCTTCAAAAGCTAAAATTGTAATAGGTCGTGATGCACGTATTTCAGGTTCAATGCTTCAGGCTTTAGTTTCAAACACCTTAATTGGATTGGGAATTGACGTTATTGATTTAGGAATGGCAACTACCCCTACTGTAGAAATGGTAGTTCCAAAAGAAAATGCTCAAGGAGGGATAATACTTACAGCTAGTCATAACCCGAAGCAATGGAACGCATTGAAGTTATTAGACTCAAAGGGAGAATTCTTGAATGCTGCAGCTGGAGCACATATTCTTGATTTAGCTGACAAAGATAATTTTGATTTTGCATCTGTTGATGATTTAGGTAAAATTTCAAAAAACAACACAAGTTTAGAAATGCATATCCAAGAGGTTATAAACCATCCTTTAGTTACCGTTGACAAAATTAAAGCAAGTGGTCTAAAGATTGTAGTTGATGGGGTGAATTCTATTGGAGGTATTGCAATACCAGCACTTTTAAAAGAATTTGACTTAGAGGTTATTGAATTGTATTGCGAGCCAAATGGACACTTTCCACATAACCCAGAACCATTAAAAGAACATTTAGGTGCGCTCTCGGAAAAAGTAATTGAAACGAGTGCAGATTTAGGTATTGTAGTTGACCCTGACGTAGATCGTTTAGCTTTTATGGATGAAAATGGAGAAATGTTTGGTGAAGAGTATACCCTTGTAGCTTGTGCTGACTATGTACTGTCTAAGAAATCTGGAAATACAGTATCCAACATGTCTTCCACTCGTGCTTTAAGGGATGTAACTGAAAAACATGGTGGATCCTATTTCAGCAGTCCTGTAGGCGAGGTTAATGTGGTAACTAAAATGAAAGAAGTTGATGCGGTTATTGGAGGCGAGGGTAACGGAGGTATTATTGATCCACAGCTTCACTACGGTAGGGATTCATTAATTGGTACAGCTCTGTTTCTTTCACTACTAAGTGGGCTTAAACTCTCCGTTTCTGAACTTAAAAAAACCTATCCAGAGTATTTTATGAGTAAGGGCAAGATTGAACTAGAACCCTCAATGGAAGTAGACCATCTTCTCAATGAAATTAAAAAGAAATATACAGACAATAAACCAAACACGATAGATGGTGTTAAAATAGACTTTGAAAACTCTTGGGTACATATTCGTAAATCTAACACAGAGCCAATAATTCGAGTGTATACGGAAGCACCTTCTCAGCTAGATGCTGATGATTTAATGAATCGATTTAAAGCTGAATTACTCGCTTTTGGAAATTAGCTTTGGATTTTTATCCACATGCTTAAAGCGTTTGTGAGTCCAGAAGTACTGTGAAGGATCTTTTAGAATTTGGGCTTCTAGAGTCTCTGTAAATATATCAGTAATCTCATTTTCCTTTGTTTCGTTCGGCTTATCAGTGATTAAACTAATGTTTATTTCATAATATCCACGCTTGAAACGGTTTATATCTGCGAAAACAACAGGTAAATCAAATTGTTTAGCCATCCGCTCACCACCAGTAAAAACAGGCACTTCAACTCCCATAAAGGTTCTCCAATAACTCCTAGCTTTTGGCTGTGGCGACTGGTCTGCTGCTAGACCATAGATATAAGCTTCTTTGTTATTTTGATGCTTTGCAATGTCTTGAAGAACGTCGTATCGTGAGCCTAAATAAATTTGATGTTTTTTTCTTGACTTCACAATTAATCGCTCAAAATATTTATTTGATAGAGGAGTATAAACAGCATAGCCTTTTCCATCAATATGATATCCAATAGACAGCATACCTTCCCAACTTGAATAATGACCGCAGACAAGAATAACTCCCTTATTTTGTCTTAAATGATGATTAATGAGTTCCATATTATTGAACTTAAAGCGCTTCAAAACTTGTTTTTTTGAAATGGTTAGAGCTTTCAGCATTTCAATAAAAATATCACATAGATGTCTATAAAATGCACGTTCTATAATAGCAAGTTCTGCTTTACTCTTTTCAGGAAAACTTAAATTAAGATTTTCTCGAACTACTTTAGTTCTATACCCAACTAACTTATAAAGAATTATATATAAAAAGTCAGCGGTACCATACAAAATGAAGTGAGGTAAAATTGAAAGCCCTATTAATAGAGGGTAAGAAATTATATAGATTAAGAGCTGCACACTTTTTTTTAGCAAATATAAGTATATTTGAATTCAATTTTATTGACTTTATGCAATCACTTTCCACAATAATTTTAGCACTCATTATTACTAACCTTTTAATTTCATTGAAGGGCTTCAACGATACTGTTTTTTTTAATCGTTTTAAATTTAATATTGCAGCTGTTAAGCTCGGTCAAAACTTCAGAGTCATTACATCTGCATTTTTACATGTTGATTTTTCACATTTGGCGTTTAATATGTTTGCGCTTTATTTGTTTGGCGATCAAGCGCTGGAAGGACTTGGACTGGTTAATTTTTTAATCTTGTACTTTGGCTGTTTAATTTCTGGAAACCTTTTTGCTCTTTATTTTCATCGCGAAGATTCTTATTATAGTGCAGTAGGTGCTAGTGGGGCAATAATGGGAATTCTCTACGCAACAATCTTAATGTATCCTGAAATGAAATTAGCATTGATTATATTTCCTGTTCCCCTACCTGGGTATGTTTTTGGAATAGGGTATTTAGTTTACACTCTTTTTGGAATGAAAAAACAACAAGATAATATTGGTCATACCGCGCATTTTGGCGGAGCAATAGGTGGAATTATTACTACATTAATTCTAGCCCCTTGGATTATTGACACCTCATTTTCAACTTTAATTCTTCTTGGAATCGTAACTGCTGTTACGGGTTTTATACTTTTTAAAAAGAATTAAAACCTAGCGTGCCAAAAGTTCTTCAATTTTAGCATCCAATTGAGCGCCTCTAAGATCTTTAGCTACAATAACACCGTTCTCATCTAGAATAAATGCTTTAGGAATTGCACTCACACCATAAAGAAGTGCTACAGGTTCTTTCCAGTATTTTAAGCTAGAAACGTGGTTCCAAATCAAACCATCGTCTTCAATGCCCTGTATCCAGCTTGCTTTGCTCTTGTCTAAAGAAACACTAATAATTTCTAATCCCTTGTCATGCATGCGCTTATACAAGCGAACAAGGTTAGGGTTTTCTATACGACAAGGGCGGCACCAAGAAGCCCAGAAGTCAATTATAGTAACTTTCCCTTTCATAGATTCTAAAGAAAGTATTTCACCAAATTGATTTGGTGCTTCAAAAGCAGGAGAAATTGCACCGATGGCATTAGGATTAATAGGCTTGCTAATGATTGCATTTATTTTTTTACCAGAAACACTTTCCTTAATTTTTTGGTCAAAACCATTAAAAACAACAACTGCTTCCGTTTGAGGAACCTTTTTAGTAAAAACAAGTCGCTCTAAGATTAATGTTGCAATATAAGAGCTCGGTCTAGAATTCATAAATCCTTTTTCAAAAACACTAAGTTCTTGCTCAATGACTCTATATTCAGAAGTAAGATCTTCTGCTAAAATATTATCACCAACTGAATTAGCCTGCTTAATTTCTTGTGCAATTAATTGTAATTTGTCTGTATATGCTTTTGTAGAAACTCGATATTGGTCAAGGTCATTATTTGACTGTGTTCCTCCAATTTTTGGCGAATTTAAATTATCCTTAAAAATTTCAGCTTTAATTACTCCCTCTTCTATAATAACAGGGATGTTTGCATTGAGTCCTTCAATGTTAATGAAGTTAATATCAATTTGACTTATTAAACCTTCGAATTTAAAAGTCCCTTTTATAATTTTTGCTGTGTCTACTGTAATGGGCTGACCATTTGGCCCAGCTTTTACTCGATAAACGCTGAGTCCGTCTTCAAAGTCAGTTGACCCTTCGACAATAAAGCTGTCAGGCTCTAAAGAATTACAAGAAATGATTAATAAACTAAAAACAAGAGTAAGACTAAAAAATATTTTAAAATTTTTCATGTGCAAATATATGAATTCGGATTATAATTTCAACCTTAAATGGAAGATGTAATTGAATGGCGATAATGATTTAAGGTCATAATTTATATAGTATATTTGTTTATTATAAAATTAATATGGCAGGAAATAGTTTTGGAACGTTATTCAACGTTACTACTTTTGGAGAATCCCACGGACCCGCAATTGGTGGTGTAATTGATGGTTGTCCGGCAGGAATTACCCTAGATTTGGATAAAATCCAAATGGAATTGAATCGAAGAAAACCAGGACAATCAGCGATTGTTACACAACGTAAGGAACCGGATGAAGTTGTTTTTTATTCAGGAATATTTGAAGGTAAAACTACAGGAACACCAATAGGTTTTGCAATTCATAACACGAATCAAAAGTCTAACGACTACGGTCATATAAAGGATAGTTACAGGCCTTCACATGCAGACTATGTTTACGATCAAAAATATGGTTTTCGAGATTACAGAGGGGGCGGAAGAAGTTCTGCTCGAGAAACTGCTAGTAGAGTCGTTGCAGGAGCAATAGCAAAACAGTTTCTTTCAGAGTTAAAGTTTACTGCTTTTGTTTCAGCAGTTGGACCTCTAAAAATGGAAACGCACTATCAGGAGCTAAATTTTGAAACAATTGAAAAGAACCCAGTTCGCTGTGCAGATCCTGTTATGGCAGAGCAAATGGAAGCCTATATCCGCGAAATAAGAAAAGAAGGCGACACCGTTGGTGGTGTTATTACTTGTGTAATTCAAAACGTGCCTGTTGGTCTTGGAGAACCTGCTTTTGATAAGCTTCATGCCGAATTGGGAAAAGCAATGTTGTCTATCAATGCCGTTAAAGGTTTTGAATATGGTAGCGGTTTTGCTGGTTCCCAAATGAAAGGAAGTCAACATAACGACCCTTATAACACTGATGGAACAACACAGTCCAATCGTTCTGGAGGAATTCAAGGTGGTATTTCCAATGGGATGGATATATATTTCAATGTTGCTTTTAAACCTGTTGCAACTGTAATGCAAGCACAAGACACAATAGACAATAAAGGTCAAAAGGTAGTGATGGAAGGTAAAGGGAGGCATGACCCGTGTGTTGTTCCCAGAGCTGTTCCAATAGTTGAGGCTATGGCTGCTTTAGTTCTAGCAGATTTTAAATTACTTAGCAGAACAAATAAAAAATAGTTTATGAAAAAATTAGCTTTACACTGGAAGATTTTAATTGGTATGGCACTGGGTGTTATTTTTGGTTTGGTTATGTCATATATATCAGGAGGTTCCCAATTTGTTGGATATTATATAAAACCTTTCGGAACAATCTTCATTAACTTATTAAAGCTAATTGCCATTCCATTAATCTTAGCTTCTCTTATTAAAGGAGTTTCTGATTTAAAGGATATCTCTAAACTCTCACAAATGGGAGGTAGAACAATTTTAACCTACATTAGTACAACACTTGTTGCAGTTATAATAGGGTTAATTCTTGTGAATTCTATTCAGCCAGGAAAATCAATCAGTGTTGAAACTAGAAAAGAATTGGTCCAAGCATATGCTTCTGATGCAGATCAAAAGCGAGAAGCAGCAGCAAAACAAAGTTCTGCAGTTCCTTTACAGGCTCTTGTAGACATTGTACCGTCAAATATTTTTGCAGCCGCTGGTGATAATCGCAACATGTTACAGATTATATTCTTTGCAATGTTTTTTGGAATTGGAATTATTTTAATTCCAGAGAAACAATCTGCATCTGTAAAAGGTTTTTTCGATTCATTTAATGCAGTTATACTTAAGCTTATTGACCTCATTATGCTTTCCGCTCCCTATGGTGTTTTTGCTCTTTTAGCTGCACTAGTAGTTGAGGCTCCTAGTTTAGAACTATTTAAAGCGCTAGCATTGTATGCAATTACTTTATTATTCGCACTAGCTATAATGATTTGTTTTTATGCTCTAATGGTTCGTTTTATTATTAAAAAGAGCCCTTTATTTTTCTTTAAGGGAATTGCACCAGCTCAATTATTAGCATTTTCTACAAGCTCAAGTGCTGCAACACTCCCGGTTACAATGGAGTGTGTTGAAGGTAACTTAGGCGTTGATAAAGAAGTAACTAGTTTCGTGCTTCCTATTGGTGCTACCATTAATATGGACGGGACTAGTGTTTACCAGGGAGTTGCAGCAGTTTTTATAGCTCAAGCCTTTGGGTTAGACTTAAATCTAAGTGCGCAACTTGGAATTATATTCACTGCAACTTTAGCTTCTATTGGTACCGCAGCAGTTCCGAGTGCTGGAATTGTAATGTTAGTTATTGTATTGGCTCAAGCAGGAATACCTGAAGCAGGATTAGCACTAATATTTGCAATTGATCGACCACTAGATATGTGTAGAACAGTGGTGAACGTTACCGGTGATGCTGCAGTATCAATGTTTGTAGCTAAATCAATTGGAAAGCTCAAATAAACTATTTTGTATCTTTATAAAATTAGCTATCCAAACTAATATATGCGCTCCTGCAAAAATTATACAAGATATAATTACTTCTGAATTTCCAACATAATCAAGGGAGTTTGCAACAAAAAAACTTTGATACATTTGAATAATTACTGAAATCAGAGATATTCTCAAAATACTCTTTGACCAAGCTTTTCGTGAGACTAATCCTATACTAGTAAGAAATCCTAGAGTTACAGCAGCGGCATAGAACATTTTTATCCATAAAGGAAATTGAGATCTAAATTCTAATTCTGCATCATTTAATCTAGTAAGATCAAAAAGTAAATCCATTATAAAAATAGAAACACCTATTAGGTTTCAGTCTAAAAGAATTATAACAAATGCTTTAATTCTTTTGGAGGATTTTGTTTAATCATAATAAAAGTTTTACTGTATACTCAAAAAAGGAATGTCCTTTTTGTGGTTACACAATATGATTAGACTAAGTATTAATTTAAGTATAGAATAACAATCCTTAATCACTATTAACCTCTATCCCAAGCATGGTTATGTTCATAAATACTGCTCAAGACATAACACCTGAAGCAAGACCCGCTCCTAACCAAATTTTCCTTGGCAAGAAAAGAAGAGAACTAGAAATAAGCTCTAAAACTCCAACTCCTATTCTTCCCCAAGGTTCCATTCCGACCCGAGTAAAATGAAGACACTGTCTTGATGGGCTGAAAATTTATAAAAAAGGGGTTGTAATAAAATAACAGATACTAAAGTCCTAAGGGCAATAAATATGTAATTTTCCTAGGCTAATATTTTTAATTAATTTGGAATTAATATTATA
>ERZ807291.6768-NODE-6768-length-13674-cov-139.759013_pt1 | contig 13674 bp, 10 predicted proteins | sample MGYA00521257_ERZ807291 | MGnify/ENA primary metagenome ERZ807291 (study PRJEB31413, sample SAMN03169783) | marine metagenome | biome: Marine; feature: Water; material: Subsurface seawater | place: North Sea | collected 2011-04-28 | depth 1 m m ...
AGCTTCTTTTGCTTTTTCCTAGACCTATGCATAAAGGATTGGTCTATTTTTTTGGAAATTTAATATATCTGATGCCAATTAAAAGAAACAAAATTAGTCAAAAGAATATTGAGTTATGTTTTCCAAAACTCTCCCGAGAAGAAAGAAAAAAATTGCACAAATTAAATGTTATAGCATCAGCAAAAATTATTTTTGATTCAGGCATTTCATGGTTTTGGTCTGATAAAAGAATTACTAAGCTAATTAGTTATGAAATTAGGGGGTTGGAGAATCTTTTAGAAGAACAAAAAAGTAACAACGGGATATTGTTATTTTTTAAACACTCCCTTCACCTTGAGCTTGATGCAAGACTGCTAGGCATGAATGCAGAAATATATGGCGTTGAAAGAGTTCATAACTCTGATTCATTTGATTCAATACAAAATAAGGGGCGATTAAAAAGTGTTAAAGATACTTGTGATAGAAATAATCCTTTAAAATTTATAAGATGGCTTAAGAATGGAAAAACTGTTCTTTATGCAACAGATCAAGATTACGGACTAAGCCAATCTGATATTGTTAATTTTTTTAATCATCCTGCCGCAACAATCTCTGCTCCTCAAAAAATTATTAAAAGTACTAAATGCAAAACTTTCTTTGTTAATAGTTTTATGGAGAATGATAAATATATTCTTGAAGTTGAACAGATTTATTTAGATCAATCTAGTCAAATTAACTTTTCAAAAGATTTAAACCTATATATGGAAAATAAAATAAAACTAAATCCAGAAGAATATTTATGGCAGCATAGGAGATTTAAATCAACTCTTGGAAAAGAAAGTTTTTATGTCTAATTTTTTAAAAGAATTTGATACGATTAAAGGTTTCTTAGCTCATGAAGAGGGGATTCTTTTGTATGAAATGGCAAAACAATACTGTACAAAAAGTTTCGCTGTTGAAATTGGATCATATTGTGGCAAATCTGCTTGCTACATTGGCCAAGCATGCAAAGAAAATGGAACTTATCTTGTAACCATCGATCATCATAGGGGTTCAGAAGAGCAACAGTTTGGGGAAGAATATTTTGACCCTGAAGAGTATGATTACGAAAATAATAGAGTTGATACACTACCAACATTAATTAAAAATATTGCAAAATATGAACTAAATTCGCATATAAAGGCAATTGTAGATAATTCAAAGTCAGCCTCAAAAAAAATTCAAAGTGAAATAGATTTTCTATTTATAGATGGAAGTCATACCTTTGAATCTGCTAGAAATGATTACGAATCATGGAAAAATAAAATACGAACAGGTGGAATTCTTTCAATTCACGATATTTATGATTCTGAATTAGAGGGTGGTCAGGCACCAAGAGAAATATATGAAAAAGCTATGAAAGAAGGTTTTAAATTGGTAAAAAGAGTTAATAGTTTAGTTGCTCTTAAAAAAATTACATAATTCTAAAAATACATTTTTTTCAACTGAATCAGTATTTATTTTGCAAGTCAGAGCATGCGCAGCAATAATTACTGCTGCATTTGTCCATGTTGATTTCTCTTCTGGCCAAAATATTTTTAAATCATACTGATAACCAGTCGGAAAAATTCCTTCTGAATCTTGAAATTGCTGAATATCATTAAATATATCTTCTGCTATTTGTATATTTTCATGCGCCAGTGCTGCTATTACACACTCACAACTTTCAGCCACAGTAACCCAAGGCTCTTCTTTAACACACTTTACGCCAAGTCCTTTGACATAAAAATCTTCTAATGATTTCAGGAACTCAGATTTGTTATTTTTAATACCCGCCAAATATGGATAGTAGAAATCCATTGAAAATCTTGATCTATCAACACCATCTCGATCAAATTTTCTATCCCATAAGTTTGTTTTTAAATCAGGAGCTAAAAATTCTTTTGCCATAATTGATAAATAGATAGACATTGTGGCTGTAATTAGTGAATTGTCAGAATATCCATCATCATTTTTTGCCCAATAATAAAAACCATCTTTGTCTTGAAAATTCTTAAGCCCTTTAAAAATTTTGTTTAATTTATTTAGCTGTATTTGGTTAAGAATTTTATGATAGTCCTGCTTTTTATCTATAAGTGCTGCTTGCATCAAGGGCAAGATGATATAAGGAGCATGATGGCTTTCAAAATACTCTTTAGAAGGTTTTCCTTTTTGGAATTCTGCATAAATCAGACCCTCATCATTAATGTTATCAAAAAACCATTTAACACCTAGCCAAAATGCATCCCACTCTTCGTATATGCTTAAAGCAATTAAACACTCACAATGATCCCATGGATCGCATTTACCCTTTTCATCCCAAGAAATATAACCATCTAATGATTGGTTTGTGATGATCCAGTTTTTGGATTCTTCAAACTTATCTTTTTCATGAAGCCAATTCATTTTTTTTCAAAATAAAAGGCAATGCTTTTACCCAAGACTGGATTAAATAATCTATCAATGAAATCTATCCAGGCTGGTTTTTTTAAAATATGAGTTTCAAGCAATTTTTTATACCAACTAACTAGTAGATTCGTATCTTGATTTTTCCAAAACATACATCTTAGCCACCAGTATGCCGAATGAATTGAATGGAATTTTTCAGAATCAAGATAAACAAAACCTCTTGAAGATATATCATTTAATAATGCTTTCTTTTTAAAAATTCTTAAATGCCCCCCTGGCTGATTTTGATATTCTTTAGATAAAGCCCAGCAAATTTTTTCTGGAAACTCAGCTGGAACACTTGCTAAAAATTTACCGCCCGGTTTAAGTACTCTGTTAATTTCTTCAATGGCTTCCTTGTAGTTATGAAGATGTTCTAAGACTTCAGAACATATAACCAAGTCAAAGGTATTATTATTAAAAGGTAATTTATATGCTGAGCCGCTTAAAAAGGTTGTCTTTTTATTTGATATGGACTTAAAGAATTCAAGGCCTTCTAATGACTTATCTAATGATTCTAAATGAGGATCTAGGCCAACACATTGCATATTAGGAAATGATTCCATTGTGCCAAATATATGCCTGCCCTCGCCACAGCCTAAATCGAGCATAACACCGTCCGGGTTATCTAATTTAATCTTTGAAAAATTAAAGGTTAGCATTATTAAAGTCTTGAATTGTCTTATAGATCATATCTTCATACTCTTGAGTTATTTTTAGCCAATTAAAGTTCTCAATTATATGGTGTCTTCCACTTTCTGCAATTTTTTTATATTTTTCGTAATTGTTTAGAATTTTTTTAATAGCTTCAGACAGCTCATTTTCGTTCATAGGAGGAATTAAGGTTGCAAAATCACCAACTAACTCTGGTATTGAGGAGGTATTAGTAGCAATAAGAGGAATTTCACAACTCATTGCTTCAATAACAGGGTAGCCAAAACCTTCATACAATGAACTGACTATGGCAACAGAGCTTGATGCATATTCTTTGGCAATTTCTTCTTTAGTCAGTGCTGTTTTAAATAAAACTCTATCTTCAATACCAAGCTCTTTAATTAACCTTGACGTATGTCCATTTTTTTTCAATTGTCCAATAACTAAAAGAGATATTTCAGGAAAATTTTTTGAAAGAGTAGCTAAAGATCTCAAAGAATAATCCAAACCTTTTAATGCAACATCAGCACTTGCGGTAGTAATTAACCTAAAAGGATCTCTTTTAATATTTTTGTAAGGAATAAATATATTGATATCTAATCCATTATTAATAACATTAATATTCTTTTGATTAACGCCAAAATCAACCACTATATCCTTTTTTGAGTTTTTGGATGGGGTAACAATATTGTTTATATTTTTTGCAACTTTCTTTTGCATCTTTAAAAATGAATACCATCTATGTCTTGAAAGTTTATACAAAAAACTACTAGCTGTTTCATATTCAAACTTATAGTCTTTTGATATAGGGTGATGGATGATTTCAATCAAAGGAAATCTTTTTTGAATTTCTAATATTCCATAACTTAATGATTGGTTGTCTATAATAATATCGTAATGAGAAGATAATTTTAAAAATTTATTAGCTCTATAGCCAAAAGTTCTCATTTCTGGAAAGCCACCAAAAAGAACAGAGATAAACTCATAAAAATCCACTAATTTTTTGTTTTTTATGTTGTAAAAAATTCTCAGTCTTTCTTTAAAAGAAAATGTCTGAAATAAGTCTAAACCCGGAAGTTTAATAAGATTGATTTCATCAACCAGATTTGGATATGGGGGACCAGAAATTACATCTATCCTGTGTCCCATAATTGATAATGCTCTTGATATGTCACGAATATAAATTCCCTGACCTCCTCCAAAAGGAGCGCTTCTATAACTTAGAATTGCTATTTTAAGCTTTTGCAAAATATTTATTCAGAAACTAGGCTTAACCAGTGGCTGTATTTAGCATTACGACCAGATACTATATCAGTATAAGAGGTTTGAAGTTTCTCAGTAACTGGCCCAATTGATCCAGAGCCAATTATAGTTTCATCAATCTTTGATATTGGGGTTATTTCTACAGCAGTTCCTGAAAAAAATACCTCATCACTAGCGACTAATTCATCATAAGTAATGTCTCTTTCATTTACATCAAAACCTAAATCTTGTGCTATCTGAATGACTGATTGCCTGGTAATTCCATTCAAACAATGATCTGTTTTTGGTGTGCTTATAGTCTTTTCATTAACTAAAAATATATTTTCACCACTACCTTCTGATATAAATCCATTTTTATCCAATAACAAGGCTTCATCTGCACCTTTTTCAATAGCCTCATGAAGAGCCATAGTTGAATTGATATAAGTTCCTATAATTTTATATCCCGAATGAAGTGGATTGCTGTATTGCTCAAAAGATGACTTTATAATTGCAACGCCATTTTTCTTTGCCTCGGGACTCATATAGGATGGCCATTCCCATGCAGCAACAGCAACATTAACAGATAAGTCTTTAGCTCTAAGGCCTAGGGATTCACTTCCTAAAAAAACTATAGGTCGAAGATACCCTTCCAATAAATTATTTTTTAAAAATATATCTTTCTGAACTTGATTAAGCTCTTCTATAGAATATGGAATTTTTATTCCAATCTTGCTGGCAGCATCAAATAACCTTTCAGTGTGATCGTTTAATCTAAATATTGCTGCTCCAGCTTTGGTTTCATATGCCCTAACTCCCTCGAAAACACCTGTTCCATAATGCACTGTATGCGAGAGAATATGAATAGAAGTATCTTCCCATCTTTCATAAGAACCATTCTTCCATATATATTTTAATTCAGTGTTTGCAAACATTTTTACAAGATATAATAACGAATCGCTATTATGACAAACTAATCAAAATAACAAAAGGATTGACTAATAATGCAAGAGACAATATTTAGAGAAAATGATATTAGAGGGACTTATCCCGAAGAAATAAACGAGTTGGTTATGAAGGATATAGCTTTTGGTATAGCAAAAAAATGTAAAGCAGAAGGAGTAGACTCAATTGCTGTTGGTAGAGATGGAAGGTTATCAGGCGAATCTCTGCTTACCAGCTTCTGTGAAGCTATATTAAATTGCGGCATAGATGTGAATTGCATCGGACTAGCTACCAGTCCAATGTTATATTTTGCTGCAAAGAAAGAAAAATCAAAAAGCGGAATAATGATTACTGGCAGTCATAATCCCAAAAATTACAATGGCGTAAAGATGGTTATAAATAACAGCTCTGTTTCTGGAAATGAGATTTTAACTCTTATTAAAGATGGGAAAGAATTAAATGCTGCAGTGCGTGGACAAATAACATACAGTGACATAAAAAAAACTTACATAAAGGAAGTTATTGAAAGTGTTGAAGAGAATTTAAGTAATTTAAAAGTTGTTCTAGATAGTGGAAATGGGGTTGCAGGACACATCGCTCCAGACTTGTTTAAACAGCTAGGATGTGAAGTGATTGAGCTTTATAGTGATGTTGATGGAAATTTTCCAAATCATCACCCTGACCCTGGCAAGCTAGAAAATCTCCAGGATATTATTTCAGAAGTTCAAAAACAAAAGGCAGATATTGGTTTTGCATTTGATGGGGATGGCGATAGAGTCGGACTCATTACCAATAAAGGTGAGATGATATTTCCAGATAAACAAATGATGTTATTTTCTGAAGATATTTTGAAAGAAAAAAAAGGTGCGATAGTCTTTGATGTTAAGTGCTCTAATCATCTAGAAAATATAATATCTATTAATGGCGGGAATCCTATTATGTCTCCAACAGGTCACTTTCATATAAAAAATGCAATTAAAAAGAATAACGCATTACTGGGTGGGGAGATGAGTGGTCATATATTTTTTAATGACAAATGGTATGGCTTTGATGATGGTCCTTATTCTGCAGTCAGAGCTGCTGAAATCTTGGCAAAATCAGATGATTCAATTTCAGATATATTTTCAAGATTTCCTAACTCTTTCTCAACTCCAGAGTTAAATATTAATGTAACGGATGAAAATAAATTTGAGATAGTTAAAAAGTTTATAAATGAATCAAGATTAAAAGGAAAGAAAATCACTATAGATGGATTAAGGGTTAATTTTGATGACGGATGGGGTCTATTAAGAGCATCTAATACAACACCCAAACTTGTATTGAGGTTTGAAGGAGATTCATTTGAAGCAATGAATCGAATTCAAGACGAATTTATTTCAGAACTATCTCGCATTTGTCCAGATATTGATATAAATTTAGATTAACCAATGAAAAATGATAGGAAAAATATTATCTTACAATCTTTAGCAAGCCTTCTTGAGGAAAGAAATTTATCCAAAGTTACTACTGCACTTCTTGCTGAAAAATCAGAAATCACTGAAGCCGCTTTATATAGACACTTTCCAAGCAAAAGAGCTATCTATGCAGAACTTTTTTCTTTTTGTGATGATGCTATTTTTAATAAATGCTCTGAACTAAAGAAATCTGACTTAAAACCTAAGGAAAAAGTAAAAAATACTTTTTTATTTTTTATGATTTTTATTGAAAAAAATAAGGGTTTTGCCAGGCTAATATCCAGAGAAGCTCTTTCTTCAGATGAACAAAATGTATCTGACTCGGTTAATCAATTTTTTGAGAGATTGGAATTATCAATTAAACAGATGCTTGCAGAAGACTCTGATAATTTAATAGCTACACCCGGCATTTCTGCTCAACTGATAGCAACTTGTCTTGAGGGTAATGTAGGAAGATATATCAGGTCTAAATTTAAGGATTCGCCTAGCAATTACATTGAAAATGTATGGGATTTGCTTAGTATCAATATATTTAAAAACTAATTCTCTAAATTTTCATCAAGAATCAACTCAAAATAAGTATCAATATCTTCTGAGTTATCAATCTTGCCGGTTTTTTTATTTACTCTTGCAAAAGATAATCCTTCTGGTATGTTTTTCTCTTTTATTAATAAGTTATTTAATTCTTTACTCATATAATTTAGCCATATTGGTAGAGCTATGGTTGATCCAAACTCATTTTCACCTAGTGATGAAAAATCATCTGTACCAACCCATACCGTTGTTACTAAATCCTCATGAAATCCTGAAAACCAAGTGCTAACTGCATCATTGGTAGTTCCGGTCTTACCTGCTATATCTTTTCTATTTAAAAAAGAAGACTTTCTACCAGCAGTTCCGCTTTGCATAAATTCCTGCAATATATCTTTGACAAGAAAGGCAACTCTTTCATCTATAACCGGTTCCGTTTGAAGCTCAGGTTCTATCAAAAAATATGGCTTATTAATATTCATCTCCAGAGTATTTAGCCAAGGAAAGGCTTTAATTTCTGTATTTTCCTTAAGATTTATATAATCATTATGCGAATAAATAATATTTCCATCTCGGTCTTCAATTCTTGAAATATAATAAGGATCAACTAAATATCCGCCATTTGCAATAACACCAAACGCACGAGCCATCTCTGCAGGTGAAAAATTTCCAGAACCTAGTGCCAAAGAAAGATCAGATGGCAGTCTTGATTTCTCAAATCCAAAATTTTGAATAAAATCATGAGACTTGCTGATTCCAATTTCTCTGAGCAATTTAATAGAAACAATATTAATTGAGCGTATCAATGCATCTCTTATAGAGGTTGGGCCATAAAATTTTCCAGTATAGTTTTGTGGCCGCCAAACACTTTCAAGATTCTTATCATCAAAAGCAATTGGTGCATCATTTATTAACGATGATGCATTATATCCTTCTGCAAGAGCTGTGGCATAAATAAATGGTTTAAAGCTTGAGCCTGATTGAGGATAAGAAAGGCGAACTCTATCAAAGTTACTTTTATTAAAACTTGTGCCACCTACATATGCTTTAACTGCTCCAGAGCCTGGATTAATAGAAACAAGAGCTGATTCAGCCTCTGGTATTTGATCTAATAATAAAAAACCTCCCTCTTTTTTAAAATAAACAAAATCTCCAACGTTTAAAAAATCTTTAAAAGAATTTGGTTTAGGTCCTCTTTGATTAATTGAAATTCTTTTTCTTGCCCATTCGTATTCAGATGACCAAGAAATTGAGTCTATTTCTAATTCTTCATTTATGAAATAAAGATTATTGTCTTTAAAGTTAATTACTATGCCTTTTGAATGTGTTTTATAAAAAGGAAGGTCTTCAAATATCTCATTGATACTATTTAAGAGACTTGTTTCATCTTCAAAAGAATTGAAATCCATTACTTCGTCTGAAATAAAATCAATATTTAATTCAGATAAACTTTGAAGTTGCTCGTTTGAAAATAAATCTACAAAATTTTGTGCCTCTTTCCAGCCATGTCTTTTATCATATTCAGCAAGTTGTGTAATAACGTTTAAATTTGCATTTTCTTGAGATTTTGAATTGATTGTAGTGAATACAGACCAACCATTCTTGTATGCCATCAATCCGTATCTTGAAATAATATCTTGCCTAGCGAGTTCAGCTAAAAATCTTCCATCGACTTCATATAAATCGATATTTCTTGAAATTATCAGCGATGAATTTATAGCATTATCAAATTCATTTTCATTAATCATTCTAAGTTTAAGCATTCTGGACAAAATCCAATTTCTTCTTTGTTTTGTTCTTTCAGGAGCCTTGATAGCATTTATTCTTGATGGAGATTGTGCCATTGCTGCAATTGCAGCAGACTCTGACAAAGTAAGATCTAGACTGCTTTTATTAAAATAAGTGTTTGCAGCAGCTTCAATACCATAGGACCTATTGCCAAAAAAATTTCTATTTACGTATAGCTCAAAAATCTCTTCTTTACTTAGCTCTCCCTCCAGCTCCAATGCTAAAAATATTTCTTTAACCTTTCTTACAATTGTTTGATCTCTTGTAAGAAGATAGCCTCGAACTACTTGCATTGAAATAGTACCGCCGCCGCCATAACACCCCCTTGGACTCAAGCACCTAATAAATGATCTAATCAAACCGGTGTAACTAATGCCTTGATGATAAAAAAATCGATCATCTTCTGCCGCTAGAAATGCATTTTTAATATTTAGAGGTATATCTTCAAAACTAAGCGGTCTTCTTTTAATCTCTCCAAATTCACCAATTAATACTCCATCCTCTGTATATACTTTTAGCGGCATTTGTAACTGAGCTTCATCAACAAGTGAAATTTCTGGTAAAGACGGTCTAATTGTTAAAAATGAACCCAATATAATTAGTATTGCTAGCACACAACTTGAAATGCTTATCCAAAAAAGAAATTTAATTATTTTTAACATAAGTTTTTAAGAATATTGTTACTCTAGATTACATCTTTTATTATCAAAAAAACTATTTTTTATAGTTCGGTGGTAAAATAATTATAATCAAAAGATAAATCATATATGAATATTTTTATAGTTGGTCCTATGGGATCAGGAAAATCAACAGTTGGAAAAATTATTTCTAGTGAACTATTTTTAAATTTCTTTGATACGGATGAAGAAATAGAATCTAGAACCGGCGCTTCAATTGATTGGATATTTGATCTTGAAGGCGAAGAAGGTTTTAGAAAAAGAGAGAGTCAAATACTCGAAGAAATGGTACAACAAAATTCTATCGTATTATCTACAGGCGGTGGGATAATTCTTTCAGAATTAAATAGAGAGCTTCTTTCTTCAAGAGGAACTGTTTTTTATTTAGCAACTCCTATAGAAGTTCAGCTTGATAGAACATCCAAAGATAAAGATAGGCCTCTTCTAAAAAATGGGGATCCAGGAAAAATTCTTAAAGAGCTCCATGTGGCTAGAGAGAGTCTTTATGAGGAGGTGTCTGATTATGTCGTGAATACCGAAGGAAAGTCTAGCCAACAAGTTTCTGCAGAGATAATAAAATTAGTAAAAAACTATGGCTAAAATTGTCACAGTTGGAAAAGGTCCTTCAAAATATGATGTAATCATTGCTAAAAATGCAGTGAATAAGAAAAATCTTTTAGCTCATCTAAAAAATAAAAATAAAGTTCTTATTATTACTGATTCAGGCATACCAGAGAAATATATTAAAGAACTAAAATTAGTTTTAAAGAGTAAAAAAAATATCTTTCTACACACAATAGACAAAGGTGAAAAATCCAAATCTTTTAATACTTATAAAAATATTTTAGAAAAGTTAGCTTATCTAAAATTTGATAGATCAGATTGTATGATTGCTCTTGGTGGCGGCGTGGTTGGCGATATGACAGGCTTTTGTGCAGCAACATATCTTAGAGGTATTGATTTCATCCAAATACCAACAACTCTATTAGCTCAAGTTGATTCTTCTGTGGGTGGAAAAACTGCAATTAATATCAAACAGGGTAAAAATCTTATTGGTTCATTTTATAACCCAACTCTTGTTCTTATAAGTACGAAGTTCTTAGAAACTCTTTCAGATGAAGAATATAAATCTGGTTTAGGCGAAGTTACAAAGTATGCATTTATTGGAAATAGTAAGTTATATAAATTTATACAGATAAATGCTGAAAAAATTAAATCAAAAAAATTAAATGTACTTGAGGAGATAATTGAAGAATCTATTAAAACTAAATCCAAAATAGTTACAAATGATGAAAAAGAGAATGGGATAAGAGCGATTCTTAATTTTGGTCATACTTTTGGTCATGCTATAGAGGCTCATAATAAATATAAAGGACTTTCACATGGAGCAGCTGTAACTTTGGGTATGGTTATAGCTGCAAAAATATCTTTTTTTGAAGGCCACATTAAATCATATCAACTTGATGACATGATCAATCTTATTGAGTCATTAGGCTTAAAGATAGATTACTCAAAATATTCATTCAATGATCTTAAGGGCTACATTCTTAACGACAAAAAAGTATCACAGGGTAAGTTGAATTTAATCTTAGTTAATGAGAAAGGGAATGCTTTCAAAACCAATAAATATAATCCAAATAGTCTAAGAAAAGCTTTTAATTAAGCAGCATTTGCAGTAGTTGCCTTAAGCAAATCTTGAATATTAGATGCTGCGGGTATTACAAGCCAAAAATAAGGCTCATATTTATCAAAATCATCAACTAAGTCTTTAGCTTTCTGGCTATTTGTATGCTTGTAATGTTTGTTTATAATCTCTTTTAAATGCTTTCTATGAGATTGCATATCTTCAGTTGTAATCCTTTCAAGATTAACCAAGCCCCTATTACAGTTATCAAAAAAAGTTCTATCTTCGTCTAAAACATATGCAAAACCCCCTGTCATACCAGCTCCAAAGTTTGCTCCAACTGAGCCAAGGACTGTTACATGGCCACCTGTCATATACTCACAACAGTGATCACCTGCTCCTTCTATTACAGCATTTGCACCTGAATTTCTTACTGCAAATCTTTCACCAGCCCTTCCAGAGATAAAAAGCTCTCCACCAGTAGCTCCATATAAACAGGTATTACCTGCCAAAGAAGGATTTTGTTCAGAAGATGCATACTCATAACTATTTTTAACTACAATTCTTCCGCCATTCATTCCTTTTCCAACATAATCATTGGCATCACCATCTATATTTAGAATTAATCCATTAGCATTCCAACAACCAAAACTTTGGCCTGCAGAACCCTTTAAATTTATTGTTATTGGTTTTTTTAATCCTGCCTCGCCATGTTTATCTGCTATATATCCTGATATTAATGCTCCAAATGATCTATCGGTATTAGATATTCGAGTATTTATATGAATTGATTCATTGTTATCAATTGAAGATTTTATTTGTTTTAGAACTTTTCTTGCCAACAATCCTTTATCCCAAGGCTTATTCTTATTTGAGGTGCAATAAAATGATTCATTCAGCGCTTGGTCTTTGTAGAGAAGATCAGTTAAGTCAATTGATTTGTATTGTTGATCTAAATCTTTTATTTTTTCTAAATACTGAGTTTGTCCAATAATGTTCTCAAACTTACTAACTCCCATTTTACTTAAATGCTCTCTAACATCATCAGCAATAAATTTAAAATAATTCATTACACGCTCTTTCTCGCCTACAAAATGATGATTAATCAAATCATCTCTTTGTGTTGCTACTCCAGTGGCGCAATTATTTAAATGGCATATTCGCAAATATTTACAGCCCATAGCTATCATTGGACCAGTGCCGAAACCAAATGATTCTGCACCCAATATCGCAGCCTTAATAACATCTAGACCTGTTTTCATTCCACCATCAGCTTGCAGACGTACTTTATGCCTTAAACCGCTATCTCTGAGACTTTGATGTGCCTCAGCTAGTCCCAGCTCCCATGGTGACCCAGCATATCTTATTGAGGTTAATGGACTGGCACCTGTTCCACCATCATGGCCTGAGATTGTTATTAAATCAGCATATGCTTTTGCAACACCAGATGCTATTGTCCCTACACCAGGCTCTGATACAAGCTTTACTGATACTAAAGCTTTAGGATTTACTTCTTTTAAGTCATAAATCAATTGGGCTAAATCTTCTATAGAATAAATATCATGATGTGGTGGTGGTGATATAAGAGTCACACCGGGTGTAGAATATCTAAGTTTTGCAATAAGCTTATTAACTTTACCGCCTGGTAATTGACCACCCTCCCCAGGTTTTGCACCTTGAGCAATTTTAATCTGAAGTACTTCTGCATTAACTAGGTAGTGTGGTGTTACACCAAATCTTCCAGAGGCTATTTGTTTAATTTTAGACATTTTTAGAGTTCCATACCTCTCAACAGCCTCTCCACCTTCTCCAGAATTAGAGCGTCCACCAAGTGAATTCATTGCCTCGGCCAGTGTTTCATGTGCTTTAGGTGATAAAGCACCTAAACTCATTCCAGCTGAATCAAATCTATTTAATATCTTTTTTTGGGATTCAACTTTGCTTATGTCAATCTCTTCTTTACCAGTATTAACTTCTAGTAAATCTCGTAACATAGCTGGAGGTCTATTATCTACTAGTGAAGCATACTCTTGATATATATTATTTGAACCTGAATTAACCGCCTCTTGAAGTTTCTTAACAATTTCGGGATTATAAGTATGATACTCGCCACCATGGATGTACTTAAGCAATCCTCCAACATTCATGTCAGCTATATTTGAACGTGCGTAATCATTAAGAGATCTTAGTTCTATATCTAAATCTTTTAGCTTTTTACCTCTTACTCTGCTTTCTGTATTAGTAAAACATAAATCAACTACATCTTTATCAAGTCCAACTATTTCAAAAAGTTGAGAACCTCTATAGCTTGAAA
>ERZ807291.6769-NODE-6769-length-13674-cov-10.785667_pt1 | contig 13674 bp, 12 predicted proteins | sample MGYA00521257_ERZ807291 | MGnify/ENA primary metagenome ERZ807291 (study PRJEB31413, sample SAMN03169783) | marine metagenome | biome: Marine; feature: Water; material: Subsurface seawater | place: North Sea | collected 2011-04-28 | depth 1 m m ...
TAAAAAAGACTTTAAAAGCAAATATGTGTAGATACTATATAAATGGAAACAAAAGAAGAATTAATGAAAGGAGTAAAAGAATGGGTACAGATAGACAACGACATTTTAAAATTAAAGGCAGAAATTAAAGGCATGAACGAAAAGAAAAAAAAACTTACCACCACGTTAGTTTCAGTGATGAAACAAAACGAAATCGATTGTTTCGACCTAAAAGATGGTTCCATTTCTTATAATAAAAGCACCACTAAAAAGCCTATTAGCGGGAAGACACTGATGAACGCGCTGTCTCAGTATTTCGAAAATGACGCGAAAACAGCCGAAAAAATGACAAAGTTTATATTAGATAATCGAGAAGAACAAGTGAAAGAAACGATTAAGCGGAAGATAGACAAATAATAGATATTTAGAAAATTGTATTTAGAAATATTTATTATGTAATAACATGACATCCAAAACTATATTTGGAATTGAAAACACCCAGGACGACACTGACGACTTTGATAGTATAACACATAACGAAGCAGACTTGGATGACTACGTGGTATCTGACCAAAACGTAGAAGAAAAGGATACGCAATCGAGAAAAATCAAAAATAATGCATTCACGTATCCGGCGCTACAGGATCTGAAACAAGATATTTCTGATATGAGTCTCGATATTGAGACAATTACGTTTCTCGTATATAAAGTTAACACTGATGGAAAGTATCCTTTTCTCGAATTTGGTATGGCGTTTTCGTCAGAAACACATTTATATCATTTTATGGAATGTGAAAAGTCTTATATCTGGAATACGTTAAAGGGGTTAAAACATGTAGACGGGTATATTGTGCGTGAAACCAAGGCGTACGTCTTTTATCAAGTTGATAATAGTGTAGAATTAACCACCATGATGAAAACTTTCTTTCCAGATGTTCATTTTCTTTTGGCCGACGAATTAGTGAACGGAAAACAAGTGATGAAATGTAAAATTCACCAGGATGTCACTGCGTTTTTCAAAATGCACCCACACTTTTTGTTTTTGCACTCCACTACCAACGACGTATTTGAGATGCCAGTTGTGCTTTATCATGGGACTAAAAATAAAAATATAAAGTTCATAAGTTATTTAGGCACTAGCCCATCTGAAATTTCGGCCCCGTTTGGTGTAGGATATTATTTTACCGACTTTGAGAATGCCAAGAGACGAGCACTACGAACTTCGATTGCATATATAAATCCTTCATTTAATTCACAGCACAATAATGTTATGGAAAAAGGAATAGTTTGTCGTTTTGCTATATTTCCTGGCAAGATGAAGGTATTGCTGAACAAACCTGATGATGGGATTGACGAATCTTCAACAAAACAACAGCTTTTGAGTTCGCCGCATACTTTTCAGAAGGCTAAGATGACTATGCGTCTCACTGATCATGATGGCAGATGGAAGGATAATTACGATTCGGTGTATATCGGAAAATCAGATTTGGACGACGGAACTCGTTTCGAAGAAGGACCGCTATGGTGCTTAAAAGATTATGAACAGCAATTGTTTTTGACCTATCAGTTATGTTGAACTATTTTATTTCTAGATGAACTATATGAGCGAAGGCGTATTTTCGAAAAGCACAATAGTATCATTACTCATATTTTTACTACTTGGATTTTCAGCAAGTAAAATTGCTGACTTTTACGGAGTGAGCCCAGATGTCTACACAACCTACCTGTATTTCTATGTCATTTTGTATATTGCTTATTCAATTTTGCCGAGTAAAATACCTGATTTTTAGTAGAATAATCTAGGGTAATAAAATTTCTGCGGTTCATAATTGTTTTTCTTCACCTTTGGACGTTTGCAATGCCTATATTATTATGAAAAGATATAAACATTTTGTATTATATATAGTATCGTAATGAATAAAGATGACAAAATGAGAGTGACTAATAGTGACTTGCTAGCCAATAGAAATAAATATTCAATTGATATTCTGGAAAAAAATATTAAACATCTTGATGAAAAAATACTTTTAGCAACACAAACGCTTACGCCCGAGTTTTGTGTCAAATATATATTAGATTTAGATATTGAAGGAGGGGGGGAAGAAACGTATATATTTGACGTGTGTTACATATTAAGTCTCCAAAAACATATTACAGAAAAAGAATTGACAGATTTAATAACTATCTCTGATGATTTTGTCGTTAAAACAGCGTTTTAAATGTCCATAGGTGTAAATTACCAAGGGCTTAAAGGGTTGTAGTTTAAGGTGTATATAGATGATTGCATCTTTTTTTCTAAGATTACAAAAACGATTTGCATTACCGAAACACACACTTGGTAGATGGAGACACGAAGAAAATTTTAAAATAACAGAAAGAAAGATTGATTTGGCAAACGAGGATCATTGTCATTGTTATGAATATTTAGATCAAAAACGCAAGGAGTTGGAGAGAACACCCGATAAAAAATGAAACCTCTAAGTTTGTTTAATAAAAATAAAAGTGAAACAACTTAGTATTAACAATGTGTGTAATATAATACCATGGAAAGACGTTTAAATACTAAGGCTTCTCAGTATGTATCTTTATTCAAGAACGATATTAAAGAACAGATTGTAAATCTAGGCATAGATGACGAGACATCTAATAGTTTAATTCAATATGTGTACGACTATAACTCGCTCTCTTTTACACCCGAAGATTTTACTAAAAGAAAGCGAGTGAAAAATGTAGTGCCTCTTTACGAACGTTGTTGCGCGAAAAGAGCCAACGAAGAGCAATGCACACGAAGGAAAAAGGAAGGAAACGAGTACTGCGGAACTCATTTGAAAGGAACTCCGAATGGGATGATGAATGTCGGTGAGGATGAGGTGCCCAACACAACCCAGCGCGTTGAAGTGTGGGGACAGGATATCATGGGAATTACCTATTATATCGATAACACAGGAAATGTATATGAAACTGAGGATGTTGTTATGAATAAACATAATCCAAAGGTGATTGCAAAGTATATAAAAAATAACGATGGCGAATATTCTATCCCCGATTTCGAAGGTTTGTAAAATTACACGATCAGAAATTTGTAGATTGTAATGAAAAATATATTTCAGTATCTGAGATATATTTTTTACGTTAGATTATCAAAGTGTCATTATTTTAGTGTAATACGCCCATAAACCCAAACCAACGAAACATTTGCTGACTAAATCTAACACATTTAGACCGGCTACTTTATACCCATCTTCGAGTGTGTAAATCAACCCATATAATGACCACACGATAGCATAAAACCAGAACAATACCGAATTAGCTAGAGAGAATTTAGGACGTATGTATTTTGTGTAAAGAACATAGTACATCAATCCGAATGCAGCAAAGCCTCCCAACAAGCCAGTTGTTTTGTCCATCCCGCCGGTTTCGCCTAAATAACCAAAAAACAGCATAATATAATTCAATATAACGATTAACGCATAGGTACCCACCTTTACGGGAATATTCAGGTGATTTGCCATGAATAACATGAGAACTAGCAACATAATCGGCGTGGTAATTGACCAGTCAATGTAGCGGTATTTCGTTATCTTATCCCAATCAACAGGCCTGTTGGTGGCTTCTGATTTCGAAAATTCTTCCATGAACAAAGAATAGAAATATGTGGCCACGACACTGATGGCTGTTTCTAAATTCATCATGTGGCTAATTTGACTAGTTGCCCCATGACGAAGCGCTTCGATAAATATAACTACAGCCGTAGTGACTAGTAGTATATATGTGATTGTCATTGTTCCTTGAATAATAGGAATCATATCTGGAGACGGAGTTTTCATCCTATTAAAGTATAATACGAAAAAAAATATAATGGTGCTTTACAACAATGGACGAAACAATAAGAGCAATCCTAAAACTTGTATGTATCGACCCTGAAAAGTTAGATGGTTCGCTAATACCACGCGAAATGCTGATCAACCCAACGATCTACGACGACGTCAAGTTGAAAATCCCTGAATTGAAAAAAAAATTTAGTTCTTCTTATATGACCAGTCTGCACAATAATGCAGGAGAAAATCAGAAATGGCCTATGCTGAATTTGGTAAGACAAATCCTACATTCATATCATTATGTAATGAAACCAATAAGGAAGAGTGATGGGTATACCAAAGAAGGAGTTAAAAAATACAAGAGATTTTTTCTTATATGCAAAAGCGCGGAAAAGGCAAACGTAAATTCAGACACTGATCTTGAAGTTACAGATCTACTTTAATCAACACTATTACTATACACCTTTTCAATACTTTCTTTCTGTACTTGAGCAACAATTGTGTTGCCACTTTCTCATCCGTTCAAAGAATGTATTGCAAAGTTTATTTGTAACAATCTCAATGTTGTTCGTTGTTACAAACCTATTTTGTGTATTCTAAATGTTTCTCTATTTCCAGCAGGCGGTTGAACTTGGATACTCTTTCACCCCTACAAGGACTTCCGATTTTCACGTATTTGGCTCCTATTCCTACAGCAATATCCACCAAAAACGAATGGTTCGTTTCTCCAGAACGATGTGATACAATAACATCTTTCTTTTCGTTAAACATAAGAAACGCGCCTTCGATGGCTTCTGTTATAGTGCCAATCTGGTTCACTTTCAAAAGTAGTGTGTTCGCCCATTTCTCTCTTAGTCCCTTCTCAATGAGCGTCTTGTTCGTGGTGAATAGGTCGTCGCCCACCACCATGATCCTGTCTCCATATTCACTTGTAAATTGTTTCCATGATTCATAATCAGCCTCGTCGAACGCGTCCTCGATACTTTTTAGCGCAGGGTGTGCGTCGAGTAATTCGCCGTAGTATTTTACCAACTCTCCACCCGTGAGTTTTTTGTCCTTCTCTACTTCGTATAGTTTGGTTTCTTTGTCGTAAAACTCACTTGCAGCACAATCAAGGGCGATAAATATATCTTTTCCTACCGCGTACCCCGAGGTTTCTATGGCCGTCTCGATAACGGAAAGAGCCTCCTCAGCAGTATAAATGGGAGGACAAAATCCACCTTCGTCGCCAATCGACTTTGCCAGAGGCCCATATTTTTCCACTAGAAGAGCCTTCAGTGTTTGGTACGTCTCGCACATCATGCGGTTTTTGTCACTTGTGGTCCTTGTCTCGTCTGCGAAGATCATAAATTCCTGTATTTTTAATTCATCTGTGACACCATGCTTCCCACCATTGATGATGTTCACAAGTGGTGTGGGTAGTTTTTCGGGTTTTACCTTCACATGACATGCTTTTGCCAAATATTCGAACAATTCCATGTTGTTCAGATTGGCTGCAACGTCCGCCATGCAGAAACTCATTGCTGTAACTGCGTTACCACCTATCTTTGACTTTAGCTCGCTTGTGTCTAACTCCATAATTTGTTGGTCTATTCCTTTTAGATTTTTGCAACCCGACGTGGTTAGTTGCAGAGACAAATTCGCATTGTTTATATTATCCACCGCCTTAAAAACAGATTTTCCTTTGTAGAGAGAAAGATCGCCATCACGCAACTCGGTCATTTCGTTTGAACCACATGAGGCGCCGCTCGGAACGGATCCTTTACCTACACATTTTTTGCTAAATTTGTCGTAACATTTCACTTCAATGGTAGGTTGTCCTCGGCTATCGGTAATCTGATATCCAACGAGTTCATATCTGTTGATGTAGTTGAATGTATTGTTTTCTAAGTCCACAACAACGGGCACGCCAGTTGGAATTTCACAATTTTCTACGTTCTCGGGAGTGTAAAACCCAAGGTGCACCAACAATGCTCGAATAGTGTTGCCGTGCGCTACTACGAGAATGTCTTTCTTATCTTCCACGTCGGGTGTTATGAATGTATCGTAGAAATTTCCTGCTCGTTTACGAACATCAGCTAAACTCTCGCCTTGTGGTGGTGCTGTATGATAACTTCTTCGCCAAAGATGCAACTTGTCTTCTCCGTACTCCTCGGCGATACTTGTTTTGTTCTTTCCGGTTAATTCTCCATAATCTCGTTCTTTCAATTCGTCTGCAAACTTCACATCTCTACACACGTTATCGACCTGTTGTCCAATGACACAATCGAAGGTTGTACGAGCTCTTATCATGGAGCTAACAAAAGCGCTCGAAAACTTGTATTTGGATAACAATTTGCCTGCTTCGACACCCTCCTGTTTTCCTGTTTCTGTGAGGGGTACTTCTGTCCACCCCGTAAATTTGTTCTCTTTGTTCCACTCGGATTGCCCGTGTCTTATCAAAACAAGAACCATACATCTAGGAAAGGAAAAAAATTAACTATTCAACTGCATTGTTGTTGAATATTTAAGCGGTCATGTTTCCTAGATTAGCAATTGTTTTTAATGCCGAGTCTGGAGTAATGGATATGGAATCGACACCCTCGTCTATCAAGAATTTACAGAACTCGAGGCTATCAGATGGTTGTTGGCCACAAAACCCGACCTTTACATTGTTGGCTTTGTATGTTTTCACCGCTTGGCTAATCATACGTCGATAACTTAGATTCTCATCGTTCGATAAATGTGTAATTCTTTCGCTGTCTCTGTCTACGCCCAGCGTAAGTTGCAACAAGTCGTTTCCGCCGATAGATATGCCGTCAATCATCGGACTGAAGTGATCGGCTTCTATCACGTTGGATGGAATTTCACACATCAGATAGATCTTCAAATCATTTTCTCCTCTCTCCAGTCCATATTGCTTCATTTTATCAATAACCAGTTGACATTCTTTGGGGGTTCGACAAAATGGTATCATCACAATGATGTTGGACATTTTCATTCGCTCTCTCGCGTATTTGATGGCTTCACATTCTAGCTCGAAACCTTGTTCGTATTCTTTTGAGTAGTATCTAGAAGCTCCTCTCCATCCAATCATAGGGTTTTCCTCGTTTGGCTCGTATAACTCACCGCCCACCAAGTTTCGATATTCGTTAGATTTAAAATCAGATAAGCGCACAACGACATTGTCTGGATAAAATGCGCTGGCTATTTTCGCCATTCCTCGAGCCAGCCTCTTGATGAAATACCACTTTCCGTTGTGGTGGTCGTCTCCAAGTTCCTTCAACACTTTCACACGCACATCCTCTCTTATTTTGGGATAATTACAGAGTGCAAGTGGATGGATTTTGATGTAATTACTCACTATAAACTCCATTCTTGCCAGACCAACCCCGCTGTTGGGAATCATAGAGCTGGAGAAACTGCTTTCCGGGTTGCCAACATTCAACATCATCTTTACAGGCAATTCTAGATTGCTGTCAACACGTATTTTTTCAATGGAATAGTCCAGGAACCCATTCATAACCATCCCTGTTTCGCCTGATGCGCAAGAAATAGTTACTTCGTCGCCAGTGTTCAGGCAATCAGTGGCATTACTTGCACCTACTACAGCGTTTAATCCTAGTTCTCTAGCCACGATAGCAGCATGGCATGTTCTACCACCCTTATTTGTGACAATTCCTGATGATATTTTCATCAACGGCTCCCAGTCTGGTGTGGTCATATCTGTAACCAGAATGTCACCTTTTTCAAATTTCTCGTATTCGTCCATGGAAGATAATATACATACTTTTCCTTTACTGATCTTGTCTCCAACGGCGACACCTGTTACAAGTATATCACTCTCCTCGTTGAGTATGTATTTGGTCATCTCCATGTTCTCGTTATTACTATGGATCGTCTCTGGACGGGTCTGGATAATGTAAATCTTATGGTCCACACCATCTATTGCCCACTCTACATCTACTCCAATTTTCTTTTTAAACAACTTGGAGTAGCTTTCCTCCAGTAATAAAACAGACCTTCCTAGGGAGATCGTCTCTGTATTTGTGATACTATAACTATTTCTCTCGTGGGTAGATGTAACAACTTCTTTCACTCCGTCGTTGTCGCTGTATATGATTTTTGATATTTTGTTACCCTTTTGTTTGCTTAGGATTGGGTCTCCGTCGATATGACGCAAAATTCGCTTGTCCAGAATGATTTCGTCTGGTTTGACGCCTCCCGAAACAACAAGCTCACCTAAGCCAAATGCTGAATTTATCACAATAGCCTTATCGTAGCCGGTTTCTGGGTCAATTGAGAATGCAACACCTGCACTTCCTTTATCAGACCTAACCATTTTCTGGATTGCTACGGATATTTTGATTTCGGAGTAAGGAATATTATGGGTGTTTCGGTAAGAGATGGCTCTCGCATTAAAGAGAGAAGCAAAGCAATCTTTTATAGACGCAATTAGATTTTTACCACCACTCACATTGAGATAGGTATCTTGTTGACCCGCAAAAGACGCGTTTGGCATGTCCTCTGCAATTGCACTAGAACGCACAGCAACCTCTAAATCTGCTGTATTATATAATTCACACAGATCGCGGTAATGAGACAAGATAGTTTCTTCTTGTGTGTTACTAAAAACACCCCGAGATACCATTGTTTTCAGTTCATTTGCGATGGTTTCTATTTGGCGGATATCATCCGTTTTAGCACTCTGTAACTTGGTTTCAATGCTGTTTTCCAACAAATTTGATCTGATAAAGTCGTTGTATAAATCGGTTGTTACTGCAAAACCATCGGCAACATCAAAATTAATAATCTTTGCTAAATGCCATAATTCTCCTAGAGAACTACATTTTCCTCCAACCAAATTCTTATTCCTATAGGAACAATCTTTGAACCAAAGCACCTCTTGCATTTGTAGAAAAAAAATATTTTATTTTTGAGTATTAAACGTTTACTTGCGTGTAGATAATTCTGTACATGTGAAATAATCTGAGTTAAACAACATAAAAATATCGCAAGTACGTATGTACGAAATGAAAGTAGAGAAGCGGACAGGTGGAAAAGAAGACGTCAGTTTTGACAAAGTGTTGCGACGACTACAGCATTTATCGGATGGGTTAAGTGTAGATATTTACGATATTTCACAAAAGGTTTGTGGTCGCATTTTCAATGGTGTTAAAACATCCGAGCTGGACGAGCTGGCTGCTCAAATGTGCAGTAGCATGATGATCGAAAACCCTGATTACGGGAGTTTGGCTGCTCGTATTATTATTTCGAACCACCACAAAAACACAAGTCCATCGTTTAGTGAAACTATTCAAATTATGTACGACAACAAGGATATACAGGATAACCCAAGCCCGCTTGTCAACGATGCCTTGTATCAGATTGTTATGAACAACAAAGAAAAGTTGAATAGCTATATAGACCACCAAAGAGACTATACACTGGACTATTTTGGATTTAAGACACTAGAGCGGGCTTATTTGACTAAGGTAGATGGTAAGATTGTAGAACGACCTCAGTACATGTGGATGCGAGTAGCTCTTGGAATTCATGGAGACGATTTCAAAGATGCGCTGGAGACGTATAATTTGATGAGTCAAAAGTATTTCACACATGCAACACCCACTTTGTTCAATGCTGGAACCTGTCATCAGCAAATGTCTTCTTGTTACTTACTTTCCATGGAAGACGATAGTCTTGAGGGTATTTACAACACAGTAAAGGAGTGTGCTCTTATTTCAAAATATGCAGGAGGTATCGGGTTGCATCTTCATAATGTGAGGGCACGTGGATCTTATATTCGCGGAACTAATGGGAAGGCTACTGGACTTGTTCCTATGTTACGTGTTTTTAATATGACTGCTCGGTATGTAGATCAAGGGTCGCGCAGGTTAGGTAGCTTTGCTATGTACCTGGAAACGTGGCATGCAGATATTGAGGCGTTTATTCAGTTACGAAAAAACCACGGAAGTGAAGAAGAGCGGTGCAGAGATTTGTTCCTAGCTCTATGGGTTTCTGACTTGTTCATGGAACGCGTTAAAAACGACGGGGTGTGGAGCTTGATGTGTCCAGACAAATGTAAAGGGTTGAGCGATGCTTATGGAGACGACTTTAAAAAGTTATATGAGGAATACGAGGAGAAAAATATGTATGTAAAACAAATTAAAGCACAGGAGTTATGGTTTAAGATATTAGAGTGTCAGATCGAAGGGGGAACCCCTTATATATTATATAAAGATGCCGCAAACAGAAAGTCAAATCAGCGCAATTTGGGCGTCATCAAGTCTAGCAATCTTTGTTGTGAGATTATGGAATATTCTGACAAAGACGAGACTGCGGTATGCAACCTGGCAAGCATCGGATTGCCGACATATCTTGATAAAATCGACAACCAATACGTGTTTAATTACACCAAACTGCATGATTGTGTCAAGGTTATTACCAAAAATCTAAACAAAATCATCGATAACAACTTTTACCCTACACCCAAGACAAAGCGTTCCAACTTGCGACATAGACCAGTTGGACTTGGTATTCAGGGCCTAGCAGACGTGTTCGCGATCATGAAAATACCATATGAGAGTGAAGACGCCAAGATTGTTAATAAGTGTATATTCGAAACCATTTATCATGCAGCAATTGAAACCTCTATGGAAATTTCTAAAAAAAGACACGAGTATATACATTCTCGCACATACAGCTTGCTTCTAGATACCTATCTGAAATTAAACGAATACGAAATTGAAAATATCAATCGGGGAAGTAAGTACCCAGGTAGCTATTGTTCCTTTGTAGGATCACCCGCGTCTAATGGTCAGCTTCAGTTTGATCTTTGGGGTGTAGAACCATCTGAACGATATGACTGGATCAAGCTGAAAAACGATATCATGACATATGGATTACGCAATAGTTTGTTGGTAGCACCTATGCCAACCGCATCTACCAGCCAGATTATGGGGTTCAATGAGAGCTTTGAACCATTCACTAATAATATATTCAAACGCAAGACGTTAAGTGGAGAATTTGTAGTCATGAACAAACACTTGATTAAAGACCTGATTGAGTTGGGGATTTGGAGCGACGAAACCAGGAAAAAGATTATGAATAACGACGGAAGTGTGCAGAATATTGATGATATTCCTGATGAGATCAAGGCTGTGTACAAGAATGTGTGGGAGATAAAACAGAAGGCACTCATTGATTTGTCTATCCAGCGCGGACCCTATATTTGCCAGTCACAAAGCCTGAACATTTTTATGGAAGAACCCGATTTCAAAAAATTGTCTAGTATGCATTTTTACGGCTGGTCCAATGGGTTGAAAACGGGTAGCTATTATCTGCGAACACGTCCCCGCGTCAAATCTCAGAAATTCACATTGGAGCCAACTTCTGCAATTGGTGCCGTAAAACTGCCTACCGAAGAGGAAGAAGAGCCAGAAGCATGTCTAACATGCAGTGCGTAATAAACTAATTTATGGAATGCCGGTGGGTGTCGACACAATAAGCGAGGAGGAAGACAACTGGGAAATTTATATAAAGAAATATTTTGATTACAGCATTTAACTAGTGAAGAATTAAAAAAAAGAAAATAAATTAGTAAACATATTTGATTAAATTTTCATATATTAGTGTACAATTGGATATAATATATAATCATAGTATATGTCGGTTTTTAGTAAAATGATCTCTGATGAAGAACCTCTTATGAAAAGAGACGATAATCGTTTGACTATCTTCCCAATTAAACACCCAGAAATATGGGATATGTATCAGAAAGCAGTATCTACATTTTGGGTTCCCGAAGAAATTGATTTTAGTCGAGATATGGACGACTGGGATGCTCTTGGCGAGAATGAACAATTTTTCATTAAACATATCCTTGCTTTTTTTAGTTCTAGTGATACTATTGTGAACATAAACATAGGGGAAAGGTTCATTAAAGAAGTCGAGATTTTGGAGGCTAAATTTTTTTATGCGTTCCAAGAGACCATCGAAAACATACATTCTCACACATACAGCTTGCTTATAGATACCTACGTAAAGAACCCCGAAGAACGAGATAAGATCTTTAACGCTGTTACACACATTCCTTGTATTAAAAAGAAAGCAGATTGGTGTTTTAAATGGATCGGCGACGAAGAGGCGTCTTTTGGACAACGACTTATTGCGTTTGCTATCGTGGAAGGGGTTTTCTTCTCCGGCGCGTTCTGTTCTATTTTCTGGATGAAGGAGAAGGGGAAACTACCAGGACTTACATTCTCTAACGAATTGATCAGTCGAGACGAAGCCCTTCATGTTGAATTTGCTCTTTTACTTTATTCTATGATCAACAACAGAGTGGAGCAAGAAGATGTGCATGCCATGTTCCGCGATGCAATCGATGTGGAAACCAATTTTATAGTGGATAGTATTCCATGTGCCATGCTTGGAATGAACTCACAACTTATGTCGGATTACATAAAATTTGTGGCAGACAGACTACTTCTTCAACTAGGATACGAGAAAATATGGAGCGTTGCCAACCCTTTTCCATTCATGGACAGAGGAAATTTAGAGTGTCGCACCAACTTTTTTGAATCTAGGGTAGCAGAGTACTCAAAGGCTAATGTAGGTGGAAGTTCGAGCCACAATGACTTACGTACGTTTGAAATCAGCGACGACTTTTAACGTTGTATAATGCAATAGGGTCGCGTAGAGGTTCTAAATAATTATATTCGCATAAGAATATGATTATTAGTTTGTTTTGTAGTCTCGGTTGGTGAGCACATACCCCCAGTGTTGTAGGGTCTGTCTTACTTTTGGACTAATATGAATATCGTTGTAGGTAGTATTGTTTTTTCTAATTAGGTTAATTAGTGCCTTTCTAAACCGACTTCTTGGACCCGCAGTTTTCATCCACCTATCAACCTGTCTTTCGTCGTCGGGGCCTCGCTTTCCATAATAGAAATCACAATACCATTGCATCCATCCGTAGGGATTTTGTTTGTGTATCCAGTTTTTCTCTTCCCAAAACTCGAGAGTTGTCCCCACCTTAACTTTGTAGTTATTAATTTTGGTATCATAATTGTCCCACTCTCTTGTAAGCCAGTCATTTGGAATACCTTTCCACCAAGCATCAGGATATTTTTTGTGCTGGTGTTTATATTTTTTCTTTGTGACGGATGAATAAATAGGTCTCCAATAGGTTCCGCCAAAACTTCCCAGTTTAAACACTTCTCTGGGTGTGAGGTTCGGTTTGAAATCAGGATAATCTTTGAACACCACCTCGCCGTATTTGTTTTTCCTTGGCATATGAATTTAAGAGAGATAATAATATGTTGTCGCACATCACTATTTATTTGGTAGACTGCTTCTTTCTTGACATTTTACGTTTTTTCGTTTTTCTTGACCGCTTAGGTCGCTTGTTTTTTTTCGATTTCTTTCTTCTTCGTCTTGTTTTTTGTTTTCCTCCTTTAAAGCTGTGGTCGTAGAAACCATAGTCTTCACTGATGTCACCTTCTTTCATGTGTGACGAAAGATTTGGTGCAGAATTTGATCGGTACTCTTCGGCGGCGTGTTCAAGAACCAGACTAGGAGATCTGCGCAGGTTGTAATCGTAGTATTGTTTTTCTACTTGCTTTGGGTATTTTGGGAGATTGATGCGGAGGGTTGGTTTCTTCTTTTGTTTTAATACCGAATCTGATTGGGTGCGTTTTTTCGTTGTTTTTTTGGGTTTTGTTTCTTCAATTTTGTCTCTCTCCATAATTGATACTATTGGCGAATGGATGGGTCTAAAGTGTGCGTCTTTTTTTGAAAACGCAATTTTAGAAAGTTCTGCATCGCTTTCCATTGTTGTTAACATATGCAAAGAATAAAAATAAATATTGCAATAAAGGTAACGAGAACGAGAGAA
>ERZ807291.6772-NODE-6772-length-13672-cov-5.958067_pt1 | contig 13672 bp, 13 predicted proteins | sample MGYA00521257_ERZ807291 | MGnify/ENA primary metagenome ERZ807291 (study PRJEB31413, sample SAMN03169783) | marine metagenome | biome: Marine; feature: Water; material: Subsurface seawater | place: North Sea | collected 2011-04-28 | depth 1 m m ...
ATAACGTATAATTAAAAGAATTAACCCAATTAAAAGGATTTATCATGCGTTCACCTGAAGTACACCAACCAATTGTTTTTGCGGATCAAAAACTTAAAAAGATTTTTGTCATGAATAGCGATCGAATAGGCACTGTACTGCCTGATAATCTTCAATTCACTGATAAATAGGGGGGTATATTGGAAGTGCCGTCTAATATGGCCAGCGGAATGACTGTTTTAGACGTTAAAGGAATGAAGGCAGGAGGTTATTTCCTTAATGTGCATAGCGATGTTTCGGACAAAACAATTAGAATCGTTTTGTTTTAGATACTTATTCGCTCGTAGAAGGCTGCATATTCTTTGACGGTCCTATCATTTGACAAATGGGTAGAAACGCGCTCCAAAGATCCTTTAGCCAGTTTATTCCTCAACTCAGGGGATTCACTTAAACGAGTAATTGCTTCGTATAACTTTGACGCATTCTTCGGGGGGACAATTATACCCGACACATTATTCTCTATCATTCCTCGGTTACCAGAAATATCAGTCATGATCACGGCATTGCCCAAGTACATGGCTTCTATCATTGCTTTTTGAGTAGCTTCTCCATAAATGGACGCGGATATTGATATATCGCATGCCTTTACAAGGTTTGAGGCGTCTTTTCTAAAACCTGTAAACCTGAACCTATCCTGAAGTCCTAGGTCCGATATACTAGCTACAACTTTATCTGTATTCAGGCCCTCGCCAATCATTAAAAAGTAGATGTTGTAATCCTTCTTTATTTTAGAAACAGCATCTATAAGGTAGTTAACACCCTTCATTTTAGTTCTGTAATTTGCTACAAATGAGCAAATTACAGCGCCCTCATTAAAATTGAACTCATCCAATTTGGCGGGCTCTATGTGATCATACCAAGATCGTTTATGACCTTTGTTTATGGTAATGGCTTTGTTTTTTGACACTCCGCTTTTGAGATACATCTCTCTTACGCTCTCAGCCAAGCAAACCATGTAATCAACACGAGGGTTTAAAAACGACAAGTAATTCGTAGGGTCATACCATTTGATGTTGCCTGTATAACCACGATAGGTGACCAACTTTACTTTTTTGTTATTCCACATTGCCCAAGAAGCATTGGCGATTGCCTTGCTATTAAAGGCGTGAACAACCTGAATATTTTTTCTTTGAATGGTTTTTTTAATCAGCCCGATCGCTTTTTTATCGAATTTGTTTTTGGGCAAATGGTCGATTATTTCACATCCTGCTGATGCCAATTTTGCTGGATATTCTCCATGCGTAGGTGTTATAACCGTTATGTTAAGCCCTAATACAGCTAATCCAATGAATATTTCTGCTTCAGGTCTTATTGGATTGACTGGATCATTGTAGTTACTTATGACAAGGATGTTTGGTTTCACGTTTCAATGCTTAAAGTATTGATTCGTCTGTGGGTTCCCAAAGTTCTACCTTTCTTCCATCGGGGTCAATTACCCATGCAAATTTACCATAATCGAATTCTTGCATTTCACCGATTATTTTAACCTTATTACGTTTCAGTTCGAGCAGAAGTGCCTCAAGATTATCTACGCGATAATTTATCAAGGAACTAAAAGCAAAAAGGACTATTGCAAAATATGATATCGTCTTCTCAAAATTCACTGTTTTCTATTGCCCTAAGCGTTTCTTTTTACTAATTTTATTAATCAGACATATTGCTCACCTTGAGCATGTTCGACATTCCTTTTTTGGCAATCGGCATACTTGCGATATTGATGAGTAAATCATTTTCACCCAAGAATCCAGCCTTTTTCAACTCATATTTAATATCAGAAATGGTGTGGTCTGTGCTGACGAATTTATCATAGTAAAAACCTTTGACTCCCCAAACTAAACTCAACATGTTGAGTATTTTGAAATTTGACGTGAATACGAAAATCCAGGCGTTGGGTCTGTAGGATGAAATTCTAAATGCTGTGTATCCTGAGAAAGTCATCGTGACGATTGCCTTAGCTCCAGTTTTTTGGCTTAGTCGAACCGCTGAGTGACATATTGCGTCAGTTATTATTCGATCATCGGTGCTTTCATGCTCTATTTCTCGAAAATAAATCCCATCATAGTCTTCTACGCGAGTGATGATTTTAGACATGGTATTTACCACTTCTACTGGGTACTGACCAACACTAGTTTCACCGCTGAGCATTACAGCATCAGCTCCATCCATTACGGCATTGGCAACATCATTCACTTCGGCACGGCTTGGCGACATGTTATCAATCATACTCTCCATCATCTGAGTAGCTATGATGACCGGTCTGCCAGCTTTCTGACATTTACGGACGATCTCTTTTTGTACCAAGGGCACATTTTGCAATGGAATTTCAACTCCAAGATCACCTCGAGCTACCATAATACCATCGGTTTCATGAATAATGGCATCGATATTTTCTAAGGCTTCTGGTTTTTCAATTTTCGCGATGATGCTGGCTTGTTTACCACTTTTCTTGATGTGTTCGCGTAATTCAATAATGTCTTTTTCGCTTCTGACAAATGAAAGTGCTACCCAGCTAACATTATGACTAAGCGCAAACTCAAGGTCTACAAGATCTTTTTCAGTGAGACAAGGGAGCGAAATTTTAGTGTCAGGCAGGTTTACACCTTTTCGTGGCTTCAACATTCCACTTTGGGTAACCTTAGTAACCACGTCAGTTCCTTCAGATCTAATTACTTCAACCCTTAATTTACCATCATCAAGTAATATTGTTTCTCTAGGTTTTACATCTCTGGTAAGGTTCGGGTAGCTTACCATGACACGATTTACATCACCAATGATTTCATCAGATGTCATGCGGAGCTCAGCGCCCATTTTCAGCTCTACTTGATCTGACGATAGACTTCCTACACGCAACTTCGGACCGCTTAGGTCCGCCAAAAGAGCGGTGTGAGTTTGCATCTCGCCATCTAAAGCGCGAATTGTTTTGATAAACGCCTCATGATCGCTATGACTTCCATGAGAAAAATTAAGCCGAGCCACCGTCATTCCTTCAAGGATCATTTTTCTTAGCACTTCCTTATCGGAACATGCCGGACCCATAGTGGCTACTATTTTTGTTTTGTTTTTTATCATCTGATTCTAACGAAAGTATGTAAAGGCAATCCCTCTTTCAGGGGAGAATAATTAATGTATCAACACTTTATTCTTCAAATAGAGCATATTGAATTTTGTTGAATTTCCTTTTATCCATTGCGGATACAAATTGGAAACTTTCAATATTTTGGAGTAAATCTATAAATGAAGAAGTGTCAAAAATGTCTATGTATCCTTCCACTAAAATGAAAAAGTCATATTGTTTAAACTCTTTAAAGAGATATGCGTCTTCATTTTGATTTGATAAAATGATGTAATTCAGATGTTTGTCTTCATCCTTGCCCGTAAATTTTGCATAAGCTGCAGAATCTGCTCCATTCGAAGATGGGCTGACCATAGTTCTTAAAAAGTCAAGCCGAAGAGCTCGACTTAATAGCCATCCCACGCGGTAGTCTTTGAGATGACAACTCAATCCAAAGGCTAAAAACTCATATTCATCGTCTAATTGTAGCCTATGTTTTGACATATTTTTAAATCGTGAGATTGGAGCAAGCTTCTCGCGCAGCAATTTGTTCCGCTTTTTTCTTGGAACGCTCCTTGCCTCGTGCAATTAATTCTTGGTTCACAATGATAGAGCAAACAAAGAGGTTATCCTCATTCGGAGCATTGGAAGTATCAAATATTAACGTTAATTTTCTTTGTTGAGTCCATTCTATTAGCTTGCTTTTAAAGTCAAATGCTTGCTCAATAATTTGCTGAATATCGATATAACGGGGAAGCAAGAAGTTATCTATACTCGTTTTTACAACTTGAAAACCTTTGTCTATGTAAATTGCTCCCAACCAAGCTTCAAGTGCATTGCCAACAATTTTATCCATGGAGTCTTCACTGCCAATGCGAGCTTCTATCACTTCATGAAGGCCTGATGCTTTCCCCACTGTTCCCAGAGTTTGCCGATTAACAATGCGAGCTCTAATTTTGGTTAACTCTCCTTCATTGTTCTCAGGGTACCTTTTAAAAAGGTATTCAGTAATGACCGTGTCTAAGACAGAATCTCCGAGAAGTTCCAGGCGTTCGTTACAGTCAGCGTGCTCATATTTCCCCGAACCTACAACAGACTTGTGTCTTAGTGCTTTTTCATACCAGGAAATATCCTTGGCGCTCACACCCCAATTATCACGCAGATATTGGTCGAGACGTTTTTGTCTTGGGGATAATTTTTTTAAAAAAAATAACGAGGTAAGAAGAACTTTAGCCTTCACACTTTTTGAAGATGACAGAGGCGTTGTGACCGCCAAATCCGAATGTGTTGCTAAGAGCTACTCTCACTTCTCTTTTATGAGCTTTATGAAACGTAAGATTCAATTTAGAATCTATAGCATCATCATCAGTAAAATGATTGATAGTAGGAGGAACAATGTTGTTTTTTACAGCAAGCAACGTTGCGATTCCTTCAATGGCACCAGCAGCACCAAGTAAATGGCCTGTCATTGATTTAGTCGAACTGATGTTTAATTTCTCAGCGTTATCACCAAACACACCGCGGATTGCCTTCAACTCTGCAACATCTCCTAATGGAGTGCTTGTACCGTGAACGTTGATGTAATCAAAACTATCAGGAGTAATGCTAGGATCATCTGACATTGCTGACCGCATAACATTTAAGGCACCAAATCCTTCAGGATGGGGAGCTGTAATGTGATGAGCATCTGCAGAAAGACCTCCACCGGCAACTTCAGCGTAAATTTTAGCACCTCTTGCTTTTGCATGCTCATATTCTTCAAGAATTAAGGCACCAGCCCCTTCGCCCATAACAAAACCGTCTCGATCTTTATCAAAAGGACGTGAAGCAGTTTGAGGATCATCATTTCTAGTCGAAAGTGCATGCATAGCATTAAATCCACCAATTCCGGATTCATTAATTGCTGCTTCTGAGCCACCAGTAACAAAGACATCAGCTTTTCCTAGACGGATATAGTTGAATGCATCAATCATGGAGTTTGTACTTGTTGCACAAGCACTTACCAAACTGAAGTTTGGTCCTCTGAAACCGTATTTAATTGAAATATGACCAGAAGCAATATCTGAAATCATTTTTGGTATAAAGAAGGGATTGAAACGAGGTATTCCTCCTCCGTTGACGAAGTTTTGAACTTCATCTTGGAAGGTGGTGATGCCGCCAATTCCTGAGCCCCAAATCACACCGACCCGATCTACATCTAATTTTTCCGAAACCAAATTAGAGTCTGCTATTGCTTCATCAGCTACGATCATAGCGTACTTGCTGAAAAGGTCAAGCTTCCTTCCTTCCTTGCGGTCGAAAAAATTATCGAGGTCAAGATTTTTGACCTCACATGCAAATTTGGTCTTGAAATTAGACGCGTCAAAGCGGGTAATAGGTGCCGCTCCGCTTTTGCCCATTAGGAGATTATCCCAATATTCTTTTGCGTTGTTGCCAATAGGAGTTAAAGCTCCTATGCCGGTAACCACTACCCGCTTAAGCGTCATAGTTAATGAGTTTATAATATATTCTTACGAAACGTGCTCAGAAATGTATTTGATAGCCTCTCCAACAGTAGCAATATTCTCAGCCTGATCGTCTGGAATAGCAATGTTGAATTCTTTTTCGAATTCCATGATTAATTCTACAGTATCCAATGAGTCTGCTCCTAGATCATTTGTGAAGCTTGCTTCTGGAGTAACTTCTGCTTCATCTACTCCGAGCTTATCAACGATGATAGCTACTACTCTTTCTTTAATATCAGCCATAGTGCTTGAATTTATTTTATGCTTATGAGATTGCAAAGAAATATCTTTTAGATTAATTAATCCAAATAGATTCTTAATCGAAAACTTTTACCACTTCCTCAAAGCTTTTTCTTTTTAGATCTGGGACTTTTATTTCTTGAGCAGGATGGCCCACTGGAAGTAAGAGGTATGGTCGCTCATTGTCGGGCCTGTCAAGGATTTTGGTTAAAAAATTCATTGGACTTGGCGTATGAGTTAAGGTCGCTAAACCAGCATTATGAATGGCGTTTATAAGCATTCCACAAGCGATTCCAACAGACTCATTTACGTAGTAATTCTGATGCTTTTCTCCATTTTCATATTCGAAAGCACGCTTGAAAACGACAATTATCCATGGAACTGTTTCAAGGAAGGGTTTTCTCCAATCTGTTCCAAATGGCTCGAGGTCTTTTAGCCATTGCTCGCTCATTCGGCCCTCATAACTCTCTTTTTCTTCTTTTTCAGCGGCTGTTCTTATTTGACGTTTTATTTCTGAAGATCGAACCACACAGAACGTCCATGGCTGCTTGTGCGCTCCGCTGGGAGCAGAGCTTGCGGTCATAATTACGTTTTTGATCACCTCGAACGGTATGTCCTTATCTGAAAATTCTCGGATGCTTCGTCTTTTTTGAGCTAGCTCAAGTAATTCTTTTGATCTTGAAATAATCTCCTTTTCTTCAAAACGTAAGGGCTCGTGCGAAATAAATTGTGATTTTTGATTCATAGGTGATGCTACTTTTGCTTGGCAATTTAAATAGATAAATTTTACTCTGTAATGGCACAAGCTACAATCGCAATATTCGCCTCAGGAACTGGAACAAACGCTAACGCAATTCTAGAATATTTTAAAAATGATTCGGAGATCAATGTTGGACTTATTGTTACAAATAAGGCAGATGCAGGAGTGATAAAGGTGGCGGATAAATGGAAGGTGGAATATGCTATAATCAATAATGCTGATCTTGGTGATGAAGAGCTTGTGGAAGCGGTTCTTGAAGAAAACGAGATAGATTTTGTCGTCTTGGCTGGATGGCTGTTGTTGATACCATCTTACATGGTGAAAATGTTCAAAGGAAAAATATTAAATATCCACCCTGCCTTACTGCCAAAGTTTGGAGGAAAAGGCATGTACGGACATCATGTTCATGAAGCAGTAAAAGCAGCTGGAGAAAATATATCTGGAATTAGCATTCACCAGGTGGGTGAAGCCTATGATGAAGGAAGTGTAGTTGTTCAACATAAAGTGTCTATTGAATCGTCTGATTCTGCTGAAGATATTGAGCAGAAAGTGAGGGCCCTTGAACTTGAATTTTATGCGGTTGAAATAAAAAAATTCATCCTGAAAAGTTTTAAATAGCAATTGTAGAGTACAAATTGAATATTTTGGGCGCAACTTAAGTTCAAAACCTACTTAACTATGCTTTTATTTAACCTCAGAACTTGGCGTTTTGCATTAACGCTTTGCCTAATCATTTTTACTTCTATTTCTGCCTCGGCATTATCTTTCGATTTTCTTCCTGAGTCGTTGGATTTTATTTCAAGTATCGAAATGGAAGACCCTCAAGACCATGAGGTTGTTACTCATGAAGCAACGTTAAAAGAGGATCATTCTGATCACGCAGAAGAAGGCGGAGGCCATCACGGGCCGGATACAAGCCCTTTGTTTTTCATCATTCTGGCTGTCTTTATTGGAGCGGCTACGCGACATTTTTTGAAGAAGATTCCAGTTCCGTTTACGGCCTTACTCTTGATAATTGGTATTGTCTTGGGCGTGTTGAATCGCATGGGTCTTTTCATGCACTGGGGCAATGTGGATGTGAGCTTTATTCATGATTCATTCATTTGGGCAGCTCATATTGATCCTCACATGCTATTCTTCGTGTTTCTTCCGATTTTAATATTTGAGGCGGCTTTTGCCATGGATCTTCATACGTTTAAAAAATCGGCTGCCAACTCGGTGATTTTGGCTGTTCCTGGTATTTTGATGGCATTGATTCTAACTGGTGTAATGGTCTATGCCATTGACATATTTGATATTGGATTAGAAGGCTGGGCAAACTGGAGTTTAGCCTTTATGTTTGGTTCGGTAATCAGCGCCACAGACCCCGTGGCGGTTGTTGCGCTTCTGAAAGATTTGGGCGCGAGTAAAAAATTAGGGACATTAATCGAGGGTGAGTCGCTCTTGAATGACGGAACAGCCATTGTGTTATTCATGGTATTCTTTTTAGGGATGTCAGGTGAGGCGTCAGATAAGAATGGTTTTGTTGAATTCTTAAGAGTTGCCCTCGGTGGAGTGGGGGTCGGATTATTCTTTGGATGGATTGTGTTGCGTTGGTTGAAAAAGGTGTTCAACGATGCCATGGTTGAAATTTCCGTGGTAGTTGCAGCGGCATACATTACATTCTATGTCGCAGAGAATTTCTTGCATGTTTCAGGAGTACTCTCCTTGGTTGCATTGGGGCTTTTAATTGGAGGATTTGGTCGATCAAGTATCTCTCCTCAAGTAGAGCATTTTATGCATGAGTTCTGGGAGTTGGCGGGTTTCATTGCTAACTGTCTTATCTTCCTTATTGTTGGTTTTGTAATAGCGGAGCGAACAGAATTCAGTGCCAACGACTTCCTTTCATTAGGAATTATATATGTTGGAATTCATGTAGTAAGGGCACTGGTTATCCTGGTGCACTATCCTTTCATGAAAAATACAGGGTATGGTCTGCCTGTGAAGGATGCCATCGTTGTTTGGTATGGAGCTCTTCGCGGAGCGATCGGGTTGGCTCTTGCACTGATGGTTGCTGGAGTGGATTCAAACCTGATGGCCGAATCAATGGATATAACCCCAGATCAAGCCACAGTCATAAAAGATCAGTTCTTATTCTTAATCGCTGGAACAGTTACTCTGACGCTATTGGTGAATGCCACTACGATCAAAATGCTGGTTCAGAAACTTGGCTTGCTTGATCTTCCGCCAGCCAAAGCACTCATGATAAAGAGCTCAAGTGAGTATATGCTGAGTAGTGCTGAATCACATGTTCAGAAACTAAAAGCAGATCGTCAATACAGAAGAGTGAATTGGAGTTCTGTGGCAGAATATCTTCCCAAAGAAATAGCCCTCATCCAAGATATTGATGAATCAAAACTGGAGGTGGCTAAAATGGCGGAGCATAGAACACGCATTTTAGAGAAGGAGAAGAGCAGCTATTGGCGTCAATTTAAAGATGGAACGCTAGGGGCAGATGCATTGAGAACATTGACTGATACGGTCAATGAGATTCTTGATATCAAAGGTGAGACATCTCTTTCAGCACGTAAAGACCTGGAGGAACTATGGAAACCAGCCAAATGGTTAAGTGTAACTCAGTCTTGGCCGATTATTGGTCGGATTACTGAGAATGCCTTTTTCGATCGATTAGCGGTTAGTTATGATTGTGCTGCAGGTTTTGTAGCAGCCCAAGAAGATTGTCTGAAATTATTAGAAAGCATGTATCGTGCTGAAGCTGTTGAAGAGAGAAAGAATTTAGAGATAATCGAACAAGAAATCAATGAAAACGTCATTAGTGGACAAACTTTTATGAGAAACCTTCGGAATACATATCCGGAGATATTTCGAGCAATTTCAACAAGACAGGCCATTCGTTCTGTACTTAATTATGAATTGCATACCGTGCAGCGATTGAAGAGTAAAGGTCGACTCAATAATTCAGAAGTAAGTCGAATTTCAAGTGATATTGAGATTAGAATGAAGATGTTGATGGAGAAGCCACCGAGCATCGAGTTGCCTGACACAAAAGAGCTTATTCTGTCAATTTCATGGTTAAAAGGCTTGTCTAAAGAAAGTCAGAAGCTTGTTAATGACGCCTGTCATACTAAAATTTACTCCACTGGCCAGCGTATAGTTAAGAACATTAAGCCGAGTGATGGGCTCTATATCATAGCTAGAGGAACTGTGAATGTTAAAGATGGAGATCACACGCTTGAAGTCTTGGGTAAAGGCGATGCTATTGGTGAAATCACTTATTTCACAAAGGAAGAGAGCGCCTTTACAGTAGTTGCAGAATCACCAGCAACCGTTCTCTGGGTTTCGTTGAATAACATAGACAAGATGATTGCCACAGATCCTGAACTTAAGTCGATGCTTATGAAGCATGCCAGTGGAAGATTGGCTGTAAGATTGCTGAGTACCCACGAAAAATATCGTCATATGGATGATAGACAGCTTCGCAGTGTTGGTGAAAAAGGAACAATGATTGAAGTGAAAAAAGGAAAAATGTACTCTGTTCCTGAAGGAAAAACATCGGCTTTGATATCAGGAAAGGTAGTATCAAGTCAAAATGATAAACTGGTAATTTCATCTCCTAAGGCGCTGACATTTAAAGAAGTGAAGGCCCTTCAAGACGCTTGGGTAATAGAAATTTAGAAGGAAGTTATTTGCTGCAGTAAAATACTGTTGCATCAAATTAACTTTCATGTATATTTGCGCCCCTTTTAAGGGTTTAGGGAGATTAGCTCAGCTGGTTCAGAGCACCTCGTTTACACCGAGGGGGTCGGGGGTTCGAACCCCTCATCTCCCACCAATTTAAGCCTCGCTAGTCGGGGCTTTTTTGACTTACTAAGTTTGGGATATTAGCTCAGTTGGTTTAGAGCGCTACCTCGACAAGGTAGAGGTCACTGGTTCGAACCCAGTATGTCCCACTAGATGATGAAGCCTGTTTCGTGGAGCGAGACGGGCTTTTTTATTTCCACGAACTGAGCTTGCTTAAGTGAGGTGGAAATAAAAAAGCCCAAGTCAAGTGAAGCTTGAGCGGCTTTATCCATTTCTCGCATAATACTAGATCTCGAAGTAATCCAGTATGTCTCACAAAAAAAAAGCTGCTTACAAATTGAGCAGCTTTTTTTATTGGTCTTGACCTAATATACTACGCCTTCGCCCTATTCAGATTGGTAATGACAAACCAAGCCAGAAGTGATAATGCATAAATTACTAAGCCGTAAATCGTGCAGATAGACGAAACCTTCAAACCACCCATTAACATTTCTGGAGAAATACTGCCCATTTGTTCAATGGCACTAAAGGCAGAATACAATCCTATAAGTTGACCTAAAACACCAGTCACGGCAGCAAAAAGACCAGAGGATTTAATCATGTCTATTGATAGTTGGGTGGAGACTTTATCATCAATTTTTTGAAGGTAGATTTTGATGATACTATAGATTGAAAAAAAGAGTGCACTGATCAATCCTAAGCTTACAATTGACATGAAAAGCACTCCACCTTGATAAAATAAAGAAATCATAATTGTTGGTTTTTAATTTCTTCAAAGCTATGCTGGTATTGGATTGTAGCGTTTGTAGTATCCATCTCTAAAGCTGTCGTCTGTCGACTTTCAAATGATTTAGACATTTATTGGTGATATTTCGACCTTCAATATAGTTTGAATGAATCGAAATGTAAATCAAATCATTTTTTGGCTTTTGGTAGTTGTGTGCTTAACACTGCTTTTTGGTTTGGAGGACGGTGAGTTTGTTGGAGCGTTTATATACGTGATTTTTCTTTTTCCAGCATTGTTCTTGACCTCTTTTCTTGTGAACCAAATTCTAGTCAAACGATACTTGCTCAAGGGTAATTATGTGAAGTTTGGACTCTACTTTTTCTACACATTGGTTGGGTCCGTCTATTTGGAACTCTGGGCGATCACTGCTGCGTTTGTTTTCGTTGCTAAATATGACTTTACTAAGCTTCATCCCTTTTCCACCGACCTAATTCTGCTCACGGTAACCATGTATCTCATCGTGTTTATCAGATCTGCTTATTGGTTTTATCAGCTATACTTAGAAAAGGAATCAACTATTTCAGAATTGATTGATGAAAAGGCCAAGAATCAAATGGAGACAATCGTTGTGAAGGTCAATCGGCAAGATCAATCGATAAGATTAGATGAGATAAAATACATTGAAAGCTTATCTGATTATGTGAAAATCATAACAACAAAGGTTGAGTTTACCACCAAAGAGCGTATCTCAAACCTTGAAGAAGCTTTACCCCAAAAGTTTTTTAGAGTTCATCGATCGTTTATTGTCAATCAAGATTGTATTTCTGCTTTTTCAAGTTCTAGAATCAATCTTGGTGAAATAGAAATCCCGGTAGGAAGAAAATATAAAAGTGCAGCCATGAAAAGGTTGCTGCCTTCCGACTAATAAGTTCAATCAGAGTTATGCATACATGCCTTCTAGCTGCGCTTGAATTTTTTCTGTTTCGATATAGTCGTCATACTGCATCATTTTGTCCACACAACCGGAAGGGGTTAGCTCAACAATTCTTGTAGCCACCGTTTGTGTAAACGTGTGGTCATGTGAAGTGAAGAGAACCGTTCCTGGAAAGTTCGTTAAGGAGTTATTAAACGCCTGAATTGATTCAAGATCTAAGTGATTTGTTGGCTCATCAACTATTAAAACATTAGCGCCTGCAATCATGATTCTAGAAAGCATACAACGCACTTTTTCTCCTCCAGAAAGCACACTCGCTTTCTTCTTGATTTCGTCTCCGCTGAACAGCATTTTCCCTAAGAATCCGCGCACATCCGTATCATCCATATCGCTCGGTGAATACTGATGAAGCCAATCCAAAAGGTCTTTATTCGTATTGAAGTATTCTTCGTTGTTTACAGGCAAATATCCATGAGTGATTGTTTGTCCAAAAGTGAATGTTCCTGCATCAGCTTTGATTTCACCCACTAAAATTCTAAATAACGCAGTCACTGCCATGCCATTTCTGCTCAAGAAAGTGACTTTGTCTCCTTTTTCAATCGTCAGGTTGAGATCGTGAAAGAGTGTTTTTCCTTCATTGCTGTAGCTCAATCCTTCAATCTTAAGAATGTCGTTACCGGCTTCTCTGTTTTGTTGGAATATGATACCAGGATACCTTCTCGTTGAAGGCTGAATTTGATCAATGTTGATTTTTTCAATTAGCTTTTTACGGCTTGTAGCTTGCTTAGATTTTGAAGCATTTGCACTAAATCGCATTACAAATTCTTGCAGTTCCTTCTTCCTTACTTCAGCCTTTTTGTTTGCGTTAGCTTGTTGTCTCAATGCCAATTGACTTGATTCATACCAAAACGAGTAATTACCGCTAAACAACTGCAATTTACTGCGATCAATATCTGCAATGTGCGTGCAAACCGTATCTAAAAAGTGACGGTCGTGAGAAACAACAATCACGGTGTTTTTGAAGTCGAGTAGATAGTCTTCCAACCAACCAATTGAAAGTATATCAAGGTCGTTGGTAGGCTCATCCAAGATTAGAATGTCAGGGTTTCCAAAGATCGCTTGTGCTAAAAGCACGCGTACTTTCTCACTACCATTCAAATCTTTCATTAAGCTATAGTGCTTGTCTTCTGAAATTCTCAATCCGCTTAACAAAGCTGCAGCATCACTTTCAGCATTCCAGCCTTCCATTTCGGCAAATTCGCCTTCCAATTCTGATGCTTTTATACCGTCTGCATCGCTAAAATCTGGTTTGGCGTAAATAGCGTCTTTCTCTTGCATGATTTCAAACAAGCGCTTGTGTCCGCGAATGACTGTTTCTAGCACAGGCACTTCATCAAACTCAAAGTGATTTTGACGCAATACGGCTATTCTCTTACCAGGCTCAATGCTAATGTGACCAGTATTGGCCTCAATATCTCCAGAAAGAATTCTAAGAAACGTAGATTTCCCTGCGCCATTGGCTCCAATAACTCCGTAGCAATTTCCTTCAGTGAAGTTGATGTTTACATCATCAAAAAGCTTTTGTTTTCCGAATGCGAGAGATACGTTGTGTGCT
>ERZ807291.6781-NODE-6781-length-13660-cov-18.197354_pt1 | contig 13660 bp, 23 predicted proteins | sample MGYA00521257_ERZ807291 | MGnify/ENA primary metagenome ERZ807291 (study PRJEB31413, sample SAMN03169783) | marine metagenome | biome: Marine; feature: Water; material: Subsurface seawater | place: North Sea | collected 2011-04-28 | depth 1 m m ...
CCAATCCTCGTTGACCTTAATAGGGTCTAACATTAAACCATTCTCAATCATAGACTTTTCAATCTTGTTAAGAATACCTGGTTTCAAATCACGATTCGTATGAATCTTTTTAAACTTCGTGTAGTTAGTAGTGTACTGAACTCTAACATTTTTCATTATCTCATTCTTCATGATAAATTTTGTTCGGAATTATTACCCCCGTCCACGGTTTTAAGTTAAACTGAATTATTTCTTGTACAAAGATAACACTTTAATTGTAATACACAAACTTAATCTATATTTTTTTTTAATAAAGTGTGCAGATAACAATTTGATCCCGACGGGGACCTGAGACGGTAACTTCTTCTTCACCTTCACCCGATTCTACAACTACTAATTGTTATCTGCACAATGATGGGACATAAAAAAACCCCTACTTTCGTAGAGGTTGTGATTTTAAAGTTGAATTTCTTCTTCGACTTCTTCCCATTGGTCATCTCCCCAATCTTCCCCAAGTCCCGTACAATACTCGTACTCTACTTTGTAAACGATTGGTTTTTCACTATCGTCAAAAGAGATAGTTCCTCGGGTACGTTCTCCAATAGAGAGTTTGTTGTTTTTGATTAATGTTATAACAACATCTTCCCCCTCACTTACTGTGATGTTCTCCATGTCTGTGATTTCTTCAACCTCACCAAGACAATAACTAAATTCAAATTCTTTTACCATGTTTATAATTTTAAGTGTTAATAAATGATTACCCCACAAAGATAACACTTTTAATGTAATATACTAAACAAATCTATTTTAATTTAAACTTTGTGTGCGGATAATAATCGACCTGGAGACCGTGGTGATCCGGGTGGGTCTGAATTACTATACGTAGATTCAACTTCAGGATACCGATCAGAAATTATTATCTGCACGTGCGGATAACATTCTTCCTCCAGTGTTTGCAATTTCTTTCTTAGCACAAAAAAACCCCCTATTTGCATAGAGGGTCTAATGCCATCTTTCGATGGGTGTAATCATTCACTTATCATGAACAAGGTTACAAATGTAAGGTTATTATTTCATACCTACATATTAAATTTCGACTTTAATTGAACCATTAAAGTTGTTGTTTTGTAATACACTCTGATTCACAACTTTATGTATTTGAGTTGCAATCTTCTCGTATTGTTCAGAGGTTACTTTAGGACACTTGATGTGTATTTTACCATCTCTGATTTTGAATTTAATTAGATTAACTGACATTTTTAGTAAGGCTTTGGATATATTCTACTGAGTTTATGGTATCGACGTGTTGGTTTCCTCGGAATCTGTTTTGGGACTTTGTAATGTATGACATCATTCCACCCGTAGGTACAAACCCCTCTTCAATAAGAGACCTTACCTTTTTCACTAATCCCTCGGGGGAACTACTATATACTATTTCATATTCCATAACTTATAAATAAAATTTAGCCCATTGAGTATGGGCATTATTTTCATAACGTCTTTCTTCATCAACATTAACTAAACTTTCGTGTGATTTACACGTGGGACAACATTCCTTTTCTTCAAGAACAGAAGGAAGATTAGAATTGTCAACCATGACATGTGATATTTCTTGTGAGGTTCCTTCCCACATACAATTATAACATTCGTACTTATCCATAATTAAAAAGTTATTTCGGTTGATACTTGATTGACTACATGACAGACAGAATTGTTATTTACTTCGTCTATTACTCGTTGTTGGAATTGTTCCTTTGTTTCAAACTCGTTTCGTTTATCTACGGGTAAATTACATTGTAAGTTAGATAGAGCGAATGCAGTACCACTCGATGTGTGACTTCCATAAAAACGATAAGTGATTGACCCCTCTATGAGTTTACAGATTAAGGTCTTCTTGTTTCCAAAATAGTCTTCTAAATGAAGGTGACATAATTTCATGATGATTATATTTTAAATGATTACTCTACAAATATAACACTTTTATTTGGATATATAAAGATAATGTGATTTTTTTTTAATAAAGTGTGCGGTTAACAATTTTCCTGAAGAGGAGGTGGTCCCGATCCTGAAGACGAGGCAACATGTCTTCTTGATTATTATCTGCACGTGCGACTAACAATTCAACTTGAAGGTCCCGCGGAGGGAAAGTTATTAAACACAAAAAACCCCCACTAATAAAAGTGAGGGTAATTCATTCTCAACCAAAAGAAAACTTATACTATGTAACGTATATTACGTCTGACACTTCTTCATCTTGAAAGTACATACTTCCACCATCATTCCCCTCATCATCTGATTGAGGGATTAAGATTGTTCCATCAGTAAATTTTATTACTACGGGTCTTTTATACCACATAAGGTTTTCCATATCCTTATCTCCCAACCAAGTTACTTCCTTGATTGTTTTACCTTTAAGGTACTCGTTAAACTTTTTTAAATGTTTATCCATGAGTTCTAATATATTACTTTTACACTACCAATCATTTCTGTTTCAGTTTCATCACTAAGGTAAGGTTCAATCGGAAATTCAAGTTCAACTTCTTCGAAATGTACACCCATCTTAAGACCCTTATCTATTAACCTTTGATGTAAATCATTTCTAAAATTATATATGAAATAATAATTCATCTCTGCAACTAATTCTTTGTGGATGGAATCACACTCATCCATTATGATATCGAACACTTCATCATATCCTTCATAAGTTCCCTTTTCCGATTTAATCGGATTTACTATTAAATTTTTTTCCATGACTATTAAATTATTAATTTATTGATTACCCTACAAAGATATAACAATTATTTGGTTATACCAAACATTTTTAAACATTTCGAGATAAATGTTTCTTTTACTTCAAATAAAGGTGGTGAGTAATTGTGATTACTACATCTTCTAAAAGGTTCTTCGTACATAGACGACACATTAAGCTTTTGAGCCCACTCATTAAATGATATGTTGATTTCAGGGTATGTAACAGATTGTACTTTGATACCCTTATTGTTTTTAAAACTTTCCATGATTACTTATGTATTGATTACTCTACAAATATAATAGTTTAATTGTAATACACAAGCATTTAGTTAAAGAAAGTGTGTGGTTAACAATTAGAACTGTACCTGCAGGTGATCCGAACCTGATCTGAACCGTGTGATTCTGGGAAATTGTTATCTGCACGTGCGGATAATAATGTGAGATGGTAACTGTGCCGGCGACAAGGTTGTCAATTTTATTATAGAACATAAAAAAACCCCTACTAAAAGTAGAGGTTGTCTTACATTGTTGTTTTAATACAACATTATCTATAGAGGGTAACATAATCTCCGAACTCACTGTCGAAGTAGTTAACTAAATTATCGTAATCTCCCGATGTCATACGTTTTAAGTTGGATTCAATATCTTCGTTAGAGAAACCTTGTTGTTTCCAAAACTTCTTAGCGGTACCGATTAAGAAAAATGCGTTTCCTTGTGGACCAGTTAAATCAATTGTCATTCCGTTGGTGGTGGGTTTATCTTTTATCATATCTATTCTCTATTTAAATTTCCTAATTTGATTCTACCTTCTTTAATATAGTTTCTTACGTCTTGAACTCCCATATTCATAAACTCGTTACGGTATTTCCCCGTTGTACGTGAATAGTCCCAATAGTTCTCATCAACTATTATTTCAAGTGGTAAACCATCAGAAGCTCTGTCATTAGATTGATACACTATTTTACTTCCGTAGGATACAAAGGTTCTACCTGTCATATCAGAAAGGATTGTTTGATTAGGAACTACGTTCCCACTTCGAGAGGTCATTTGTTCAACCCCGATAAATGATGTTATTTTCATGATTATTAATTATTGATTACATTACAAATATAAAACAATATTACATATAACCAAAGAAATATTATACTTTTCTGTGTGGATAACAATTCACCATGCCCTCAGGATTCACTGTCGTCCCTAAATAACAAAACCCTCATCAGTTAAGACAAGGGTTTTATAAAGTTTCGTTCCATTCATGTGTTGTCTTTCCTACAAACAACACAACAAAGATATACACAAATTAATATTAACCAAAATTTTATCTATTTTATTTTCAATCCTGATCTCACCTGTCGTCGGATTTACGATTATTATCCGCACGGGTTTGTGCAGATAACAATTGCTGAGCTCAGCGATCCGTGATGGTAATGAAGCATAAAAAAACCCCCACCATTTCTGATGAGGATTTCGGGTGTTGATAGTTGTAACCAAATCAAACCACGTATTCTCCTATTCTTTCAATTCGATTATCAATGAACTCAACTAATTGGTCGAAGTATATATTTTCTTGTGTGTCAATTACTTTAAGATTCCTATTAAGGTAATCCACTTTATAAGTGTCATCCCAACTCAATGTTATTAAAACATATTGTGAATGATGATGTCCGTTTACTTTTAGAAACAAACCTTTGTTGTCGCAGTTGAATAATTTAGTTACTCCCCAACTCCAATAGATTGTTTTGTTGTGTGTTAATACTTTTAATGTTTCACTTGTGTCAAACTCCCTTTGGAACAAGTAGTTTATTTTTCTTATGTCCATGATTTAATTCTTTTTGATTACACTACAAATATAATACTTTATATGTAATACACAAACCTTTTTCTTCTTTTATTGTGCGGGTAATAATTTGGGATACACCGACATCTGATCAGGATTGGTCATAAAAAAACCCCTACCGATGTAGAGGTTTATATTTTGATTGTTGTATGTAACCGTTTATTAATCATATCTCACCCCACCTAATTCCTTTACTATCTAAAAATTCTTTCATTTCTCTAAGATTTTTTTTACCAAACCCTCTCAACCTATATAAGTCAGTTGGTGTACTTCTACATAAATCACCAAAGGTTTCAATTCTACCCGAACGTAAGATGTTCAATAACCTAACTCCAAACCCTAAATGTTCGACAGGTGTACTGTATTCTGCGGGTAACTCACCCCCACCATTTCTGATGTACGTCATCATGATTTCTTGGTTTTTCCCCATTAGTCTACGATACTTGATGAAATTCTTTTTCGATTTCTCGAATTCGTCTTTTGTGATGTTCATGATTTAATTCCTTTTGATTACACTACAAATATAATACTTTATTCCTTATACACAAACCTTTTATTTCACTTATTGTGCGGGTAACAATTTGACCCATGCGCTGTTGCACCTGGATCACGATGAAGTTGCTGTTACATGGCCCGGGTGAAGGAGGTCGATTGTTATCCACACGGATCTGTGCGACTAATATTGTGCATTGGGTTCAGACTCAAGATTCGGGTGGGGATTAAACATAAAAAAACCCTCACTATTTCTAATGAGGGAATTAACCATACTAACCTATACTAAATGAAAACTCCTATGGACTTACAAAACTATCTCTGTCGAAATAATCTAACTCAATGTCAAACGCAAATCCTAACTTTTTTAATATATATTGACCAACACCATTCTGTTGTAATACAATGTCTTTACTTTCTTTCATCCAACGAGAACAAAACTTATCCATATTGAATATGTTGAAGTGATGTTTAATGTCACTATTGTCTACGATTGTTAAGATGTATCCTTTTTTCTGTCTTGTTAAATAACCTTTCATGATATATGTTTTTTTAGTGATACTTGATTACCCTACTAAAGTAATACAATTAATTCATATAACAAAATAAAAGTGATATTATTTTCAAAGTTTTTTTTAAGTATAATGAATACCATAGAAATGTATACTATAGTCATCATGTGTATCACAATTGTTATCCGCACCATATCGTGTGGATAATAATTCACAGTCGACGGTTCTGAGATGGTAACTTCGTGGTTGGGACGGTGAAGGATGTCGATTGTTATCTGCACAAGGACTACCCATAAAAAAACCCCTCACTTTCGTGGGGGGTGTATTACAATTATCGTACTTCGTACCTTTGACCTTTGAGAGATACTTTTTTGATGTTATCAATGTTTATCGTAAACACTTGAATATCTCTTTCTTGGTAAGTTGGTAAGTAAGGAGATAAAACCTCTTTGTTAATTTCGTTACCATTGTGAATGTAAGTATTTCTCATACTTTGATTTTCAAAGGTTTCATACATAAAGTATTTTTGACTTGGGTCGGAGTTTTTAGAAACTACACAATCGGTTTCGTGTGTAAACCAATTTGGTCTACTAACAAACTCGGAGTTGTTAGTTTTCTTTTGTACTCTTTTCTCATAATCGGGTAAACATCTAACATTTTTATTTGATGTTTTAAATACTTGGTTGTAGTAAGGGTTTCCCTTTTTGTTCATCTTAACGATTGTAGTCGTTTCAATGTTTACAAATTCCCCTTTGGTTACTTCCATTAACAAAGTTGTTAATTGGTCTTTACTGATTTTTGTTGATACTTTCATAATTCGTTTTTCTTATTTGGTTACATACAAATATAATACTTTTTATGGTATAAATCTAATAAACTTAAAAAAAAAATAAAGTTTCTGTGTGGATAACAATTTCCCAGAATCACGGGGTTCCGTTCCAGAATCTCTGTGTGGATAACAATTCGTGGAGGAGACGGGTGAAGTTAAAAAAAAGTAAGAAAAATTTGGAACATTGGAAAAAAGTTGTGATCCGGAGTCTCTGGTTTAGATTGTTATCCACACACCTATAAGATATAAAAAAACCCCTACATTTCTGTAAGGGTCTAATTTTAAATCGTGGTTTCTAAAACCATTTCCCGAAAATCTCCATCGGTGGGGGAATCAAAATAATTATAAGTGACACTACACTTTCCATCTGACCTAATAAAAACATCTCCTTGTGTTCGGTGTTCACTTACAAATAAACCTTTACCTTTCAAGGTTTCCATAATGTCTATCACATCTGATTCTTCATTGATACCTACGTGAAACTCAACATCTTCTAACTCTCCGTTAAAATCTAAACTAAAATAAAACTCTTTTTTCATACTATATTATATAAATGGTTAATAATTGATTACTCTACAAATATAAAGGTTTTTATCTTATAAATCTAATAAATTCATATAAAAAATAAACTTTGTGTGTGGATAACAATTCGATCCCGTCGGAACCCTGAGAGGTAACTTCGGTGGAGGTAATGTTACATGTTGGATTCGATCACACAATTGTTATCGGCACCATATCGTGTGGATAACAATTCGATCCCGTCGGAACCTGAGATGGTAACTTCGGGGGGATTAACTAATAGTAGTATAAATAAAAAAACCCCTACTAATGTAGAGGTCAATTAAATGAGTTTAGATTACGGTAACTTCTCTGTTACGTCCTCAACTTAAGGAATAGTCTGAATTATGTTTATAGTAGTTTCTGAACTTGAATGTCTACTTATGGTTTACCACCTCAATACTATCTAATGTAGTTACTACGTATCTTTTCAATCTTCTCCATAATGTAACTATGTACACTTGTTACAATGTAATAAGTTAATACAGATACAAAACCTACTAAACACGTTACATAAAATCCTACTAATAATACCATACCTAAATTTTCCATAATGTTTCTTTTTAATGTTAATGATTGATTACATTACAAATATAAAACAATTCTACATATAACCAAAGATTTATTATACTTTTCTGTGTGGATAACATTTGGGGATACGTCCTGACGGGTGAGACTCAAGATCCGATCTGATCACCTGGGTACCCGACACTGTAAATTATTATCCACACACTCATACGGTACTTGATCTACCCGACGGTTCACAGGGGGGATTATTATCCACACACCTACTATACCACCCTATGGGGGGTCCCCCCTACACCTCCCCCCCTCCGAAGCCCCCCCTTAAATAAGGGTATTTCGACTTTCCCAGAGGGGGGTCAATGACGTGAGTGAAATTTTTTTGGGATTTTTTGGGGAAAAAGAGGTTTTTTATTTCGTGGGGGTAAAAACCTTTATAGGGTAAAAAGGGTCAAAATCTAAAATAAAAATTTTCTGGATTTTTTTGGAAAATGGGGACTATACTATTCTTATGTGTTTTAAATTAACTCTTGTCCATGTATAACCAAACCTTTCATATCTATCAACTCTATCGTCACAGTATTCTCTCATTACGGGGGATGTATGTTCCCATGGATATTCGAGTCTTTTAACACCTTTTAATAGGGTGTTAACTTGTGAGGTAGTACTAAAGATATAATCGGGGTCATCAATGTCACCATTTAACCACTTATTGATTATATGTCCTTTCTGTTGTATAAGGGAAAAGTATGGTGCATATACATTAGTAAGTTGATTTGTCATGTTTGGACCTACATACTCCAAGAAAAGGTCGACTGGCATATCTAACTTGTAATTGTTTATCAACTTAGGAAGGTATGTACTGTCTAAGATATATGCGTGGGCACCAATACCCAAGTGTGAGTGCGGTGTTTGGAATATATCATCAATTGGTTTACCTGCTATCTGAGGGGATGTTCTACCGAGCCATATAAGGTCAGAGTATAATTTCTCAACTCTATCTATGAATAATTTATACGTACCTTCATATATGTAATCAATTAGGTAATCACTTGGACAGGCGTCGTCCTCGAGTATAAGGAACTTCTTACCTTGTTGTTTTTGTATTAGTTTCCATACGTTCTTATGTGCAAGTGCAATACCAATCATATTTTCCGTAAGACCAGGTTGTCCATTCTTACCTTGGTCAAGATCGTGCCACTCACCTTTCATTTCACCACTCCTAAGTAGTTTATCAATGGAGAAGTCTCCTTTACTGTGATTGACTGAATCTATAAACTCATATTCGAATCCGTCGAAGTATCTCCATTCATCAATGAACGATTGTCGTCTTTCAATATTATCGGGATCAGATATAACGTAAATCTTATCACAACCAAAGTTGTGTAGGTTTATCTTCTTATGTGTCATAGTATCACAAGAACGATTGATACAATCTATCTTTATGTCTTTCTTTTTTCTTCCCATATATTATACTATCGCTCTACCTTTCATCGACTCCCAATCACGTAGTGCACGTATTTCGTCGTTAGTTACTTTTGTAGAATTCAGTACGTTGTTTACGGTGTTTAAATCAGAACTCAATTTAAGGAGTGCTGAGAGATCTTTAGGGAAACAATGACCTCCATATCCAAAGTCTCCGTCAGGACCTGGTACAGACCAATGTGAGGACCCCAGTCGGGGATCTAAGGTTCCGTATTCAACTACCTTATCATAATCGATATTCAGTTGTTGACAGAGTTGATATATTTCGTTAGCGAAACTTACCTTGACTGAAAGGAAAGTGTTAGTAAGATACTTGACCATCTCTGCGTGAGTAGAATCGGTTTTTATGATATGTGAGTTAGGGAATACCTTAGAGAAGATCTGTTTAAGTTCTGTAGTATAGGGTCTATCTCCACCTAAAATTATACGTTGTTGATTGTTATAATCTTCAATTGCGTTTCTCTCTGTAAGAAACTCAGGATTAAAGACAATATTTAGGTTCTTATATTTTTGGTTTAGTCTTTCGGTCGTGCCACATATGACGGTAGATTTTAAGACTAACGTCTTTTTCTCTTTATTAACGTCACATATAAGATCGACCTGATCTAAAACCGATTCTATAATGTCAGTGTTACAACTCCCATCTGTGTTCATTGGAGTTGGTAGACAGACAAAGACATATAGAGAACCTTTTACTGTGTCTTCTAAAGTAGAGTTTCCTTCTGTATTAAATTTATCGTATGTCTTTACGGTGAAGTATTTTTCAAACTTCGTTTTTACTGCTGTTCCGACAAATCCTTGTCCTATAATTCCTATCATTTATATTTGTGTTATGTATGTTCTTAAATATTCCATTAATGTAATGGTTGTATAAGTATCGTTATAATTTTCGTGTAGTTTTGAACTATCTAAACCGTATCGTCTATCGTGTCCTAATCTATCCATTACGTGTTCAACTCTTACGTGTTTGTTTGTTATTTCGGAGAGTCCTTTTAGGATTTCTTTATTGGTGTATCTGTCCCCCGATCCGATATTCCATATTCCGATTTCCGATATCATTAGATCGAAGATCATTCTTACGTTATCTTCTACCCATATCCATTCACGGATATGTTCACCGTCTCCATAGAGTGGGATTGGTTGATCGTCTTCCACACAGTTCAGTACTTTGGGTAGGAACTTTTCGTTGTGTTGGTGGATACCGTAATTGTTACAGGTCCGAGTGATCAGGTACGGAAGGTCGTATGTTCTGTTAGCTGCGACCACGAGTCCGTCCGCCGCGGATTTGGATGCTGAGTAGTAAGACGAAGGTCTATGTACATCATCCTCTTTTGACATGTGTGTGTGGTCGTAGTTAGTTAGGTCTCCATATACTTCATCGGTGGAGATTTGAACAAACTTTTCTAAGTGAGTCATTTGTCTTGCCACTTGTAGTAGGTTGTAGGTACCGAGAATGTTTGTGTGTATAAACGGTGATCCGTCACTTATTGAGTTGTCTACGTGAGACTCAGCAGCAAAGTTTACAATGTAATCCACCTCTCCGATGTCTTCCTTTTTGAGGTCACAAATATCTTTCTGGATAACCGTGACCCCTTCGGGGATTAATTCAGGGTTTGATGCGTAGGTCATACTATCGACCACTATAATATCGAAAAGATTGTGTGTGTTTGAGTACTCTTGAATTAGGTTTACAAAAGAGGAACCTATAAACCCCGCACCACCTGTCACTACTATTCTTATCATAGGTTGTTATATAAAAGTGTAGTTATGAATGTAACGTATAATATTAGTGCTGTTATTAAAAATACATCCGACGTTTCGATTTTATTTAGTAATTTTTTCATAATTCTTTTAATTTATTTAAGTTTAGTGAAAAATCTTTTGTGTTGGGAAGACTTGTTGGTTCCACACCTTTGTTTCGTAAGAGTGCGTATTGGTATAGGGATTTTCTTTCTGTACCTACATTGATAGTCCCCCGAAATTCACGGTTATTCACCACTTCCATTATAAGAGGTGCAATAATATCCACGTAGTCTTTCGACGAGTAGAGGTTATTGAATCCTTTGGGGTATGGGAATTCCGTTTTACCGAAACTCGTACGTATGATAACGTGGTCTTCTAAGAATCGTACACTACATTCACCACCGAGTTTACTCCATGCATATAGGTTGTAAGGATTTACAGGTCCATCTTCTTTGTGATCTCCCGTTCCGTCATATACGTAGTCTGATGAAATGTAGATTAGTCTTTTTCCCGTAGAGATACAGTAGTTAGTAAGGTTTGCTGTACCCACGATGTTGGTATCGATATAGTTTATCTCGTTACCTGAGATGTTTGTGTTGTCTATAAGTGCTGCGGTGTGTATGATGGTGTCGAAAAGGTCTAAGTATTTGAACGTTGAGGTGTTAGTTATGTCCACCGTTTCTCTCTTGAAGAGTTTTACTTCGGGGGTCACCTTCTTTAGTTCAGTCGCCAGTAGTCCCCCACCACCTAATATTGCTATATTATTAACTCCGTCACTCATAGTTACAAAAATATCGCCAGGATACATTCTCATTATACTCATGAGTTAATATACATTAAAAAAATGATTTTATCCACCCCTTTTACAGGGTTTTTCGCTCGCCGGAACCTTTTGACCCCTTCGGGGAGTATTTTGGAATTTAAAATTTTAATTGAATATTTATTAGGATAAGATTATGACCATGAATAAGACCCTTATAGAAAACCTTAAAAGAATACACACCTTAACCTATGGTAAGGAAAAGAGTAACCTTATAGTTGAAAACTATGTCTTTTATCCATTAGAGGAAGAAGATGAGAATAAAGCGGATGAGGTAACAGGAGAAGTTAATGATTTCTTTAAATCTTTGGAGGTTTCTAAAGAAGATGGTTTGTCTGTAGAAGAAATTGGGTCTATGGAATACAAAAAATCTGTAGAATCTTTACAGATAGGTCTTATATTATTAGGTTATGAGCTCCCTCGATTTGGTGTTGATGGTCTATTTGGTCCTGAAACAGAGAAAGCGGTACAGAAATTTATTAGTGATAATGGAATTGAAGTAAAAAATGACTCCACATCAACTGCAACCCCCGAAATGTTGGTTATTTTGATAGAAAAACTCAAATCTGAAGGTATTAGTGAGGAAGATCTAAAAAAACACATCAATTCATCCCTAAATGCGGATGGTTCTATTGGTGAAAAGACAAATGGAGTGGAAATTGCTCGTTATTTGATCAAAAAAGGGTATTCTCCATCACAAGCATCAGGAATTGCGGGTAATATATACGTTGAATCAGGATATAAGACAGGTGCACTCGGAGATGGTGGTACATCTTACGGTCTTTGTCAATGGCATAAGACTCGTTGGGAGAGATTAGTTAAGTTCTGTGAAGAAAATGACTTAGATTCAGCAAGTGTTGAGGGTCAATTAATCTATTTAGATTGGGAATTGAAGACACGTGAGAAGAAAGCACGTAAAGAACTGATGAAAACCACTACACCATACGATTCTGCATATGTATTCGCTAAATACTTCGAAAGACCGTCCAAAATCAACCCTAAAAGGATGAGAAAGGCGGAAGAAGTATTCCAAAAACTCGGATAGTCCACTTCGTATGGAATTGAAGACTCAAAAAACAGAAACAAAAGTTTACGATGAATGGAACATGGGGTGGTGGATAAGAAATGTGAAACATTTAATAGAAACTATTTCAGAAGACCATATAGTTTTTAAACAACCACAAGAATACGACTTCACCAACAACAATTTACATTTATATAGTGAAATAAACTCATTATTAGTTCAATATGGTAAAAAACTAACAATATACACAGGTGCTGAGTTTAATGAAGAAATAAATAAGAATAATTCTAACATAAAAGTGATAACGTGGGATAGTATTCATTGGTTTATACGAACCAATCAGTACAACCACACCAATTATACAAGTATTTCAGAAGAACCAACCCCACCAAACACATTATTCACTTCGTTAGTAGGTTTAAAGGTAGGTCGAGACCACCGTTTCTACATAATGAATGAGATTTTTAAATTTAATTTAAATAATGATCTAAATTTAGCAGTAACCACTGAAATAACAAAATCGATAAAAAATATCACCATATGTGATTATCCTTTGGAGAATGACTCTCCTTTTATACCAATAGAATTAACACACTTTGAACCTAAAGAAATTATACTTCCAAGTGAAGTGGAGAATAGAAATCAGATTGAGATTCCAACCGAGTATAATGAGTCTTCTTTTGATATTGTTTTTGAGACAGTATATGACTATTTTTTCGCCACAGAAAAGACACTTAGACCAATATTCGAAAAGAAACCATTTATGGTGTTTGCATCACCTAATTTCCATAAGAAACTACAGGAAAAACACGGTTTTATGTTATTTGATAATATAATTGACTACTCATTTGATAGTATTATGAATACACGAGATAGATATGACTCACAAATCCAACAATTGGTAAATATTAGAAATAATTACACCCCACTTGAGGTTTTTAACGCAACAAAAGAGGTTGTACAGTATAATTATAGTAAGGTATTAGAAATGAAAACATTAAATAATGACAAAATACCATCAAAGTATAAAGAATTTTTAAAAGATAAATTAGAATGAAGGTCGTTTTAAGTGAAAATCAACTAAAAAAACTGATTTTAGAGACAAAAA
>ERZ807291.6786-NODE-6786-length-13653-cov-5.639726_pt1 | contig 13653 bp, 14 predicted proteins | sample MGYA00521257_ERZ807291 | MGnify/ENA primary metagenome ERZ807291 (study PRJEB31413, sample SAMN03169783) | marine metagenome | biome: Marine; feature: Water; material: Subsurface seawater | place: North Sea | collected 2011-04-28 | depth 1 m m ...
GCAGCATGAGATGTTGTTCCAGCAGAGCACTTACCTTTCACTGCATCGGCACTAACTTGTCGGATAAAGTGCGAGCTCATCGTTCTTAGTGTCTTTTAGGTGCTTACCTTGCCGTTTAACCCCTCCGAATAACGCGTCTCCTCGCCAGTTGTTCTGATTGTCTCCCCAAAGCGCAGCCTCGAGCCTATCGATCTCGCGGGCGAGTTCCGAATCTACATTTTTGGCAATCAATGAGAGTGTGGGGAGTTCATCGGTTGCAAGCCAACACTGCCCCCACTGACGCAGCGCTTCTCTTGCCGCAGCCGGGTTATTTTCACTGCAGGCCAGTCTGAGTGGTACTAGTTCGCGGTTGCTGATTGCGGGGAGGCGCCGAGCATGAGCCTGACCATTAGTGGACGCCTGTGGGCGACTGTGTAGAAGCCATGCCATTATTAATGCGAGGCACCAGCCAGCGGCTGCTATCAGCTGCCACAAGTTAATGAGACTGAAATCACCGTCCATTAGATTGGGGGTGGCTTGTTCCACACCTTCAAGCGGAGGTGGGAAGCTCGTTGCCGCAATATCAATCGTAATTGTTACTTCCGGGATGCGTGCATATTCCAGCGAGTCGGTCTCAGTATTCCACCAGGGGACCTCTAAAGCAGGTAGCGTCCAGCTACCTTCGGTTGTTGCAACAAGCGCTTCGCTTTGTAGCCGGTACCCTTGAATGCCCGCGGCAATTTCTTGCTGCTCCACGGTTTCTTGGTCCGGATAAAATTTAAGGCCTGGCAGCCCGTTAACGCCCATAAGACTGGTTAAGGGCGGTAACTGGCTTCCCTGAAGCCCGTCGGCTGTTATCTCGATCGTTCGCGTCGACGAGTCACCCATCTTCAAGGCTCCCGGTGGCGAGCTCCAGCGATCGCTCAATGCTACGTTCTTCGCCGGCAGCCAAACGGACCCCGGAAAGCTTGCGGGAACGGGTTTAACGGGAACCTTAATGGCTTGAGACTCCAAGGCTATGCGGCGACCTAGCCGAGCGCCAAGCAGTGATCGTCCAGGCAGTAACTCGCGCGCGGAAAAAGTGATGCGGGGGATTGTGAGCTCTCCCGATTGTTGTGGGAACAGGGCGTAGCGCAACTCTGTTACCTGCCACAGCCGACCTGAGATGCGCCGCTGGTAGGTCTTTTGCTCTAGGGGTTCGACGTACGTATCGGGAATGTCTAGCTCGGATATAGCGCGGTTATCTAAATTAATAGCCTGTTGTAGCGTAACGGTAAGGATTAATTGCGCTTGGACATAAATTTCGTCCTTATCGATTTTTGCATCAAAGTAGACCAGTTCGTCGCCTAGGTTTACGTCCGGCTGTGGACGCACTTTGATGGCTATGGGCGTTGTGCGGCGTCCGTCATAGCTGAGTGCCGGTACCGTCAGAAGTCCATCTCGTTTTGGGCCGAGCTCAAGCTCTAAAGTGCGCGTGACATTTTGCTCGCCGCTAATAATCCGGGCGCTGGTGGCACTTGAACGCTGAAGAATGTCAAAGTCTTTGGTGAGCTGACTCAGGTCTATTTCATCGGGTCGCTCTGCCTCGTCGGCGGTGAGCGTCAAGCGCAATGTCTCTCCCATAGCGATATCGGTTCGATCGACGGTTGCGGTAACGCGTGCTTGGGCATTGGACGCGGCAGTGAAAATGGCGATGACCAGCACAACCCATGCAGGCCATTTACCAGCGAATATCTTCATCCGGTTCCTCTCCTTTACGGAGTCTCTGAATACTTTCATAACGGAATTTACGACGCAGTAAACCCCCGGGATCATCGGGCACTCGTCGTAACCATTGCTCGAGGGCTTGCTGCTCTTCGAGCGCTTCATCAAATTTACTCATTTTCGCTTGCGTCTGTGCGTCAAGCTCTCTCTCCATGGCCTCTCTTATGGCATCGCTCGTTTGGTCGCCATCTTCTTCCGTGGGTTGGCCGCCAGACTGATCACTACTTGCCCCCTCAGACTCTCCTTCACCCTCAGAGCCATCCTCCGATTGACCGCTGCTGCCATCTTGATTTTGAGATTGTGTATCATCACTGTCATTCTCAGATTGATTTTTCGAGTCATTGCCCTCGGAGCCGTCTTGAGATTGATCTTGCTCGTTTTGGTCGCCTTCTTCCCCTTGCTCTGACTGCTGGTTATCTTGCTGTTGTAACAATTGTTCGACCAAATCTCGATTGAAGTGCGTATCTTCGGCATTAGGCTCAAGCGCCAACGATTCGTCGTAGGCGGCGATGGCTCTTTGGTACTCGCCCGCTTTCGCTAGGGCATTGCCTTTGTTGTACAAGCTATTGGCGTCATTAGGGTTATTGAAACTATCCACGGCTTTGAGCCAGTCCTCGGCTTGATAATGTGCGGTGCCTCGCCAATTGGGATCGTTGAATAGGTCTGCCGCGGCCTTGGGGTCTCCCTGTTCCAATAGCCGGGCCCCCTGTTGATCGGGTGTCAGCCAAAGATCACTAAACGTCTGTGCATCACTCGGCTGACTGTAGAGCAGCGGCGCGAGAAATAGCAGGGCGATGGCGCCACGTCTAAACAGCGGTAAGCAGCCAAGAGCCAACAGTAAAGCCACCCAATTCCCTTGGTCGAGCCAGGTATCCGTTTTTCTATCCAGTTGTATTTCACCTGAGTCAGTGAGTGCCGGCGCCAGTAATAGTGAGTCTAAGTCGGCGCTATCTAAGGTGACTGTCTCATACTGGCCATTGAGTTCTTCGGCGATATTTTCCAATTGAGCAATGGGTAGGCCCGGTACGACAATGTCACCCTTTTGATCGCGAATGAAACCACCGTCTGCTCGCGGAATAGGCGCGCCGGCGCGAGTGCCGATGCCAAGTATGCTAATCGACGCGTTGGCATTATCGAGCGCGCGCAGAACATCGCTCGCGTCAAACTTCGGTATATCGTCGGTGATCAACAATAACTGACCGTTGGCCACACCCGCGGCAACCAGTAGTTCTGCAGCCGCGTTGATAGCGGCAGTCGCATTGGAGCCGGGGAGAGGCATGATGCTGGGATCGAGTGCGGGTAGCAGGTTCTCAATGGTTCGACGATCGTCGGTTAGGGGTGCAACAACGTGCGCATCCCCGGCGTATACCACCATGCCAGTGACGCCTTCATTGCGTTCAGCTAGGACATCTAGAATTTTCTGTCGGGCGCGCCGCACTCGACTCGGTTGTGTGTCAGCAGCGGTCATTGAGGCACTCAAGTCCAGCACGATCACTAATGCATCCGCCCGTTGAAAGACCGGGACTTCAACTTTCTTTACACTTGGTCCGGCTATCGCAAACACGGCAAGCGCCAGTGCAAGTGCGATCAACCAGTGGCCATGGCGCCGCCGAGTAGTGGATTGACCAACCAGTACGTATTTGAGTAGATCGGGGTCGATCACTTTTTGCCAAGTGCCTGCCCGCTGACTGGCGCGCTGTAGAAGCAATGCGGATGGGATGACCAGTAACAGTAGCCAGAGCGCATCTGGGCGCAGTAAGTGAAAGCCATCGACGATCATATCAGCCGATCTCCGTCGATGCGCTGTGCTGGACGCCCAGGCGCGGCAGTGGACTGCGTAATAGGATCATCAAAAACGCGAGAAGGAGAGCGCTTGCGATAGCGATAAAACTGAGCGAGCGCACTGGTCGAAATGTGGTTTTTTCTTGCTCGACAGGCTCGAGCTCGTCAAGAACTTGATAAATACCTTGTAGCTCTGCGGGGTTGCGTGCTCTGAAATACCGTCCGCCTGTCGCCAGAGCGACAGCATTCAGAAGTGCCTCGTCGACTTCTCCCGATCCCGTGGTGTTATTTCCGAGTCGTCGACTGATACCAATGGTGTAAATCTTGACCCCCATTTCTGATGCAAGAGCCGCAGCTTCCATGGGATCTACGGTGCTCGCCGTATCTTGCCCATCTGTTAAGAGGATGAGTACGCGCGACTCGACGGGGCGTTCTCGCAGGCGTTTAACGGCGAGCCCTAGCGCATCGCCAATTGCGGTATCTTCGCCTGCGAAACCTAGTTGCGCCTCTCTTATAAACCGAGTGATTGTTTTTATATCAAATGACAAAGGCGCCTGTACGTAAGCTTTTGTACCAAACAAAATCAAGCCTACGCGATCCCCTGATCTTCTTTGGGTAAAGTCAGAGGCAATAGCTTTAACTGCTTCAATCCTTGAAACTGCCACGTTACCCACAAGCATGTCTTCGATCTGCATACTGCCCGATAGATCGAGTGCTAGCATGAGATCACGTCCTGAGTTGGCAAGTTCTATCGGTTCACCCACCCACTGCGGGCGGGCTGATGCAACGACCAACAACAGCCAAATCAGCCAGAGTAATATCAGGGATGTTGGCCTGCCTTTGAATACAAAGCGTCGTGTTGCGCTCAGGCTCCGCCATCGAGACGCAAAGGGCGCTTCAATCGCCGCCTCATCGATATTAGCTGCGGGGCGGAAAAGCCGCATGATCAAAGGTGCTGGCGCGAGCAAAAGAAGCCAGGGTAGCGAGAGCTCAATCATGGTCTCTCCGATGCTTAGCAATCCAGTATCTTGTTGCGTCTAGTAAAGTCTGCGTCGCTGGTTTATCCGGGGCTTGATAGATAGTTTGTAACTCCTCAAAGCTACCGTTGGCGCAGGCTTTTTGAGTACTGCTGGCAAGAAATTCTGTCCAGGCTTTCCCTGATAAGTCAGCCACCTCATGTTTCGGCCAGCACTGTAAAGCCACTACTTTGAGTAATCGATTAACAGCACTTACTGTGACGTCTCCCGTAACTGCCTGTTGCTCGAGATTTTTCAGGGCGATGCGGCGATAGTGGGCCGCTTTGTAACGTCGCCATAACCCCAAAGAAATTAGTACTAATGCAAGCGCGATCAGACCAGCGACAATCCACCATCCTATTGCAGGTGGCCACCAGCTAATTGCCTCAGGTTGGCGTAAAGGCGCCATATTGTTCAGTAGCGTTTCTGGATCCATCGATTGCTACCTGCCAGGGAAATAACGTTGCAATGTGGGTAGCGGAGCAGTAGCTGTGGATAATTCGATCATGGGTATTCGCAGGCTCTGCAGTGTTTTAAATAATTGGTTTCGCTGTTGCTGATACTCTTCCTCATACTGTTTACGTACATTGTCGTTGCCAGTATCCAAAGAGCTACGACCAAGCTCATCTGATACGACATAGCGGCCAGCCGAAGGCAGCTGCTGCTCTAGGGGATCACTGATCGCAATAGCCGTCACTTGAACATGACGAATAAGCCGCCTGAGATTTTCGATGGCGTCTGGAGCTAGGGCGTCATGAAAGTCACTGATTAAAAAGACGCTACTTCCCGGTCGCATAATTCGCTGTAGTTGATTCAGATGCTCTGCAAAACTCATATCGCTGTTTGCATCAGCAGCGTGTGCGGTAGCGGATTCGATATCGCCGATAAAACGTAGCACCGATCGTCGAGATCGCTGAGGGCGGACGTCAAATGTCTCGGTTCCCGCGTAAGTCATAGCGCCAATACGTTCACCGCGCTCGAGCGCCGACCAGAGCAGGGCGCTGGCAGCGTGTGCTGCGAGAACTGACTTGAAGCAATTGCGAGATCCAAAGCGCATATTTTTCCGAAGATCTAACGTTACTAGTACAGGCCGTTCGCGCTCTTCATGAAAAAGCTTGGTATGAGGTTCACCACTTCGCGCGGTTACTCTCCAGTCGATTGATCGGACATCGTCGCCCGCAGCGTATTGGCGCACTTCGTCAAATTCGACGCCACGCCCTCGGCGTGCAGAGCGTTTTGCACCTGCTAAGTGAGCCAACGCACGAGTGGAGCGGGTCACGTCAATATGCCGCGCTAAAAAACGCGTTGCAATAAGTGCGGCCGGATCGATCTCCGCGCCTTTGACTGGTTCATCCAGCCGCAACTTCATAGCGTTAGCCGACCGGAACAGTTTTCAATAGGCGCTCAACGCAGCTGGCACTGGTAATACCCGCGGCTTCAGCTTCGAAGGACACGATGAGTCGATGCTTCAAGCAATCCATGGCGACAGCTTGCACATCGTCAGGACTTACGTAATCACGCCCGTGAAGATAGGCATTGGCGCGAGAGCATCGGTCGAGGGCTATGGTCGCACGCGGGCTAGCACCAAATTCAAGCCATGCGGCTAACTCGGCGTCGTAATTCTCAGGCTGACGTGTCGCGATAATAAGCTGCACGATATATTCCTCTACCGCGGGAGCCATATGGATATTCAAAACGGCCTGACGCGCTGCGAAAATAGTGTCTTGAGAGATTTCTCCCGGGACGGATGGCGCATCGCCGCTTGCTTCGTTTCGAGTGAGTTGAAGAATGAGGGCTTCAGCTTTTGCATCCGGGTAGCCGACGTTGACTTGCATAAGAAAGCGGTCGAGCTGTGCTTCTGGAAGAGGGTAGGTTCCTTCCTGCTCGATAGGATTCTGCGTAGCCATAACCAAGAACAATTCGGGCAGTGGATAGGTACGTGTACCGATGCTCACCTGTCGCTCTGCCATGGCTTCGAGTAGCGCTGACTGGACTTTGGCGGGCGCGCGGTTGATTTCATCGGCTAGGATCAGATTATTGAAAATGGGCCCTTGTTGGAACTCGAAAACGCCTTGCTGCGGGCGAAAAATATCGCTGCCTGTGACGTCGCCAGGCAGTAAATCGGGTGTGAATTGAATTCGATGGAAGCTGCCCTCAATACCCTCGGACATTTGTTTTATTGCGCGAGTTTTCGCAAGGCCGGGTGCGCCTTCAACGAGCAGGTGGCCATCTGCCAGCAAGGCGATGAGTAGTTTGTGGATCAGGTCCTCTTGACCAATGATCTGGCTGTCGAGCCATTGCTCGAGCTGCTGAAGTGGGGGAGTTGTCACGTTTACTGCTCCGTCGAATGTGCAATCTACTATGGTAGCACTTGTGACAAAAACAACCCCCGAAAGTTCGTAAATAGGTGTTCTTTAAGAGTGGCGAGCAGCGTGGCGAGGCTCTCACCCCGCGAGAACAGGGTCAGAACCCAGACAGCTTATGGCATGCGGTTGCACCATTAAGACCATCCCATTGGTCGGCCCTGCCTTCACGCCAACCCTGCATCCAATTGAATTTTTGTGTGCCAACATAGTGTGGGCAGAGATCACTTGATCGTCCCGACAAGCCTATTTGGTAACCTTTTTCAAAAGCACGTTGGTTCATATCACGCTTAGGTCGCTTCATGGCAAATCCTCATTGGTTTTCTGATAAAAACACGCACTAATGCCTCTGTAGCAAAGGTGAAGCCCGTGCCGCTTAATAAGATTTTTCTGATTGAGTAGAGCTCGCTGGAAGAGTGTCCAGCTGTGGAAGTCGGGCGAGGCGCACATGTGCTTCTGCCATGCAGGGGTCGCGACCGAAGCCACCAGTGTGCACCCGCTAAAAGACGAGTAGCCTGCATTTCTTTACCGTAACGAGACTTTGGTAAAAAGTCGAAAACCGTTTCGTTCTAAGCTTAGTGAGCAGGCTTCATTTTTTGTATATGAACGTAAAATGCACGTTAACACCCAACGTTAATCGCCCTAGATCTTTGGCAAAACCCAAGCTTTGGCGCTTTCCGCCGTAATTTGTCGTTGTATTTGCCGCTATAACCTGCCGCGTACAATCCCCGCGCGCGAAGCTGGACAATTTATAGGTCGTTACGCCTCAAAAGCCGGTTTTTAATTTTTACAATACGCCCTGTGATCCAACCAAAGTTTTCCATCGTATCTTCTGCCAACTAGGTCCAAGTGAGCCTCTATGCGGGTTTACCAACATAGTTTTGGTCCATCTTCCCCCAGATGGTCTTTATTCCTCGGCCCCTTGGGCCGAGGTTTTTTGTTCCTCCGCAACACCGTCTTATTCTTCAGTATCGGATCATTTCTGAGTGCCTGCGGCTCTGTCAATGTGGCGCAATACAGCGGTGAGGAGCCTTCTTTTCAGCCGACAACTTTTTTCTCCGGATTTCTCACCGCTCACGGTGTCGTTAAAGATTTCAAGGGCGAGGTTATCAGGCGCTTTAATGCGGATATCACCGCATGTTGGCAAGATGGCGTCGGGACCTTAGACGAGCAATTTGTGTTCGATGATGGGGAAGAGCAGGTTCGTGTCTGGACCTTGGTGCCCTCCGGAGAGCAACGGTTTATTGCCACCGCTGGTGACGTCGTGGGTGAAGGGCAAGCGAGCTGGGCCGGGAACGCTTTTTTTCTCGATTACACGCTGCGCGTCGCGCTCGATGACAGCACCATCGATTTACACATTGACGATCGCATGTACCGAGTCAGCGATACTGTAGTCATCAATGAGTCTGCAATGACAAAATTTGGCGTGGGCGTCGGTGACATTTTGCTGACGATAATTCGCCATCCCGATCAAGATGTAGCATGCGAGCAAAGCTAACAGCCCAGACGCTCGGTTACTTAGGGTTGATTCCGTTCTATGGCTTCCTAGCCGGTTTTGCATTTCTGGAGGATTACCTTCGGTCTCTCTCTGTGCAGGGTTTTTTGATCTATTCGCTGGCAATTTTGAGTTTTCTAGGTGGCGCGGTCTGGGGTTATGCCCGCACGTTTCCCGATGGTCAGCAGGTGACTCGGCTTTTGGTCAGCAATGGTATTGTTGTATTCGCGGTGTGTTGCTTGCTAACGGCACAAACAACCGTTGCGGCGACCTCTTTATTGCTCGGATATTTGGCGCTGCTTTGGTTCGAACGAGCGGTCGATGGAAAGGAAGGCTGGTATCCGCGGATGCGATGGCGGTTAACCGTTGGTGTGGTTCTTGCGCATGTGGGCTATGGGTTGCTGCAGATAGCAGGAGCGTAGTTAGGCGGCGTAGCGCTGACGTAAAGTCGAGTGACATCTGTGTCAGAGCAATTCTTAATAAATAGAGGTAGTTAACAATGACTGAGCCACGCTTTATTTTGCATCACTATGAATCTTCTCCCTACGCGGAAAAAATTCGCTTACTTTTTGGTCGAGGTCAGCAATCGTGGGGCTCAGTACTGTCGCCAGCTATGCCTCCTCGTCCCAATGTTGACCCACTGACCGGCGGTTATCGACGGATTCCCATTGCTCAGGTGGGCGCAGACATTTTTTGTGATACCGCCATCATCGCGCAAGAGATTGCGTTGCAGTCGCCTATCTCAGGGTTAAGCGCCGACAGTGTGCCCAACGAAGTAGCTGAGCTCGTGCAACGCGCCGAGGGCGATGTGTTTTTCTCGGCTATTACCAGCGTTAAACCCCTGAAATTGATGGGCACGATGCTTACGCTATTTGGGCCTTTCGGGATGATGCGTTTTATCAAAGACCGCCGTCAGATGATGAAAGGCGGATCCGTGCGGCCACCACAGGGCGAGCGCGCCGTTGCAATTTTCGACGGCTTTCTGGCAGATCTCGATAAAGCTCTGACGTCGCGTGCTTTTCTATCTGGCGACGAACCCGCTTACGCAGATTTTGCGGTCTATCACCCCATTTGGCTTAAAGCCCGCGTAGGCGGTGGTGCCATTAGTAAACAGTACCCGCATGTGCGCCGCTGGTTTGACCGTATTCCCGAGGTGGGTCATGGGGCGAGAGAAGAGCTCCAAGCAGTGCATGCCTTCGCGGAAGCAAGAGCGAACGAGCCGCGTCCATTGCCTGCTTCTGAAGAGGGGGCTGAACTGCTGAATTGCCAAGTCACCGTTGCTCCTGAGGATTATGGCCGCGAGCCAGTACAGGGGCTGTTGGTCGCACAAACCTCAGAGCGGTTCATTGTCGCTCGTGAAACAGGCGAGTTTGGCGTGCTCCACGTGCACTTTCCGCGCCAGGGTTATGTCGTGGTGAAAGTATGAGTGGCGGCTACACCTTGATAACCGGTGCATCCTCGGGGTTAGGCGCTGAGTTTGCACGGCAGCTCGCAGCCAAGGGGCGCAATGTGGTTCTCGTTGCGCGAAGGCGGGATAAATTACAGGCGCTTGCTGAGACATTACGCATGCAGCACGGCGTCACTGTGGTTGTTATTGAGGCCGACTTGATGCTGGAAGATGCGGCAGAGAAAATCGAAGCGGCGTGTCGAGATCAACAATTAACCATTGATGGTCTTATTAATAACGCAGGTATCGCCGGCCCTGATTTACTGAAAGATCGTGATTGGATAGAGCAGCGTGATTTTTTTCAACTCATGATGACGTCGGTGGCTGAGATGTGCCATCGATTTATGCCTGCAATGGCTGCACGAGGCTACGGCCGAGTGATCAATGTGGCATCGGTTGCCGCCCGTATCCCAAGATCGGGTGGCTGTAACTATGGACCTTCAAAGGCCTATTTGGTGGCACTGTCTGAGGAGCTAAATCTTACCTTAGCAAGGCAAGGCGTTCATACGACAGCATTGTGTCCGGGTTTTACGCATACCGATTTCCATGAAACTGCAGGCTTATCTGATATGAAGGCAGGTATGCCAAACTGGCTCTGGTATGGCGCCGATACCGTTGTCCGCGATGCGCTAAATGGCGTAGAGGCAGGCAAGTCTGTCGTTGTGTCGGGCCGCCTTTACCGGTTTTTGGATCCACTTTTTCAGTCGGTCTTTACTCGGCGATTTTTCAGGATTAAGGCGCGTCCTGACCCTGCCTGAGGCATAGCACACCCTTACGACTGGGCCAGCCATTCTGTGGGTGAGCAGCCCACGTAGTCTCGGAAAGAGCGTCGAAAGTTGGCGGGGTTTTCATAACCCAGCGATAGGGCTATGGCTTCTACGCTCACCTTCTCTAACAGCAACCTTTTTGCCCAGTTGTGAACTGCTTCGAGGCGCAGCTGTCGAAACGTGGTGCCTTCGTCCTGTAGGCGCCTATTCAATGTTCTCGAAGATACGTGCAGCGAATCAGCCATGGCCTGTATATCTGGAAGGGGAGGCTGCTGGGCTGAGAATGCACGGCGAATATGCATGGTGAAGGGATTACTTGCTTGCCCCAACGAATTAATTAGTTGTTGGCTGAGGGACTTTCGCGCCATCACCCAAAGGTGTGTGTCGCTAAAGGGAGACAAGGTTGTTAGCCAGCTAGAGGGCAATAAAACCTCGTTATGAGACGCTCCAAAGATCACGTCACCTTGCAAATACTTTCGATAATCTGCGCCTCGTGCGGCTTCATCGTAGCCAATATTAAACGTTAGCTGGTGATCAGATTTACCGCATATGTCGACGAGATACTCCTGCACTATCGACATAATTGACTCTACGTGGATATCTAAACAGTCACCGACGTCCTCATCGATATGAATACGCACTCGTGTTTGCAAGGTGCCCGCTAGTACGACAATACGGATATATCCTGCTTGCAACCCGGAAAAACTTGCCATGGCTTGCAGGCCAGCGCCTAGGGTAGGTGCGGACATCATAGCGAGCCCCATCATGCCAAGCCCGGTGATACGGTTACGCCCTGAAACCATAAAGCCCAAGCTTGATCCCCGATAGAGCGCCTTCGCATTGCTAACGAATGCTAGGAATTGCGTAGGCGCTAACTTTTGGGAATGCCAGATTTGCTCGTGATCGAGTCCGGTCTTTCTGAGTAGCTCATGCTCGGATACCCCATTGGCTATGAGATCTCGATAGAGTACTCGGGCGAAGTGAGCGCTAATCATAAACCCTCCTTTTGGCGGATTATGACACCCTTATGGCGCGCTAGAAATAGCGTTTTCCGGCAGTCGTGTTTATATTAAAAATTCGTGAATATATATCAGTGCACGCCGACGGCTATCGCTCAGTCTTGAGCAAGTAATGCTTTCAGAAATAATTGACCCACACAGGAGCAGTTAAATGCCAGTAGTTACCTTTATCGAACACGACGGAACTCAGCATCAGGTTGATGCAGACGAGGGCATGAGCGTCATGGAAGTTGCCATGAAATATGACGTTCCAGGCATCGATGCGGATTGTGGCGGCTCTGCTGTTTGCGGTACCTGTCATTGCTTCGTGGAGTCATCTGGTGAGTTGTCGGCAGTTGATCCAACGGAAGAATCAATGCTTGGCCTTCGTCCTGATAGGGAGTCTAATTCCCGCTTGAGTTGTCAGCTTCGTGTCAGTGAATCAACGGGTGATATGACCGTGCGGTTACCTGAATTTCAAATGTAATTCTTCGCCATGGGCGGAGTTAGCTAAGCAATAGTCTCAAAGACGCGGAGCGACTAATATGAATCAAGCCATAAAAAATCCTGATGGATTAGCGGATCCCCTTGCGACACCGCTAGAGAAGCTCGACATTTCCGATCCGCGTCGATTTGAGCACGACACTTGGCCGCCGTTGTTTGAACGCCTTCGCAACGAGGCCCCCGTGCACTATCAAGCTGATGGCCCCGGGGGACTCGATTTTTGGTCGATCAGTCGTTATGAAGACATCGTCGAGATCGAGAAAGATTGGGAGACGTTTTCTTCCGAACCGTCCATAGCAATCTTGGATCCCGAGCCCGACATGGTCGTACAGATGTTTATCGCTACCGATCCGCCTTTACACGATGACCAGCGTCGTGCTGTACAGCCGGCAGTTGCGCCGCGTAATTTGCTTGAGTTTGAAGCGCTCATTCGTGAGCGCACGCAAGAGACGCTTGACGCACTACCTATTGGGGAAACCTTTGACTGGGTAGATCGAGTGTCGATCGATTTGACCACGAAGATGTTGGCGACACTCTTTGATTTTCCATTCGAACGGCGCCATAAACTCACCGAGTGGTCTGACGCAGCAACCTCTGACGCGAGACTGACTGCAGGCGCGGGTCTTACTATCGATGAGCGCCGCGTTATCATGATCGAAATGCTGCAAGAATTTATACAGCTATGGCATGACCACAAAGATGACGGCAAAGAGTCGTTTGACCTCATTCGGCTGTTACAGAAAGATCCTAAAACTGCCAACTTGGTTGATGATCCCTTAGGTTATATGGGTAATTTGATGCTGCTGATCGTAGGCGGTAATGACACGACTCGTAACTCGATGACAGGTGGCGTGTATTTTTTGAATGAAAATCCCGCTGAATATGACAAGCTAAAAGCGGACCCGAGCCTTATCTCATCAATGGTTTCTGAGATTATTCGCTACCAGACGCCCTTGCCTCATATGCGTCGTACCACGACCAAAGATACTGAGTTCCGGGGGCAGCATATTCCAAAAGATAGCCGTATTGTGTTGTGGTATGTCTCAGCGAATCGCGACAGTGATGTGATCCCCAATGCGGATGAGTTCCTCATTGACCGGCCTAATGTTCGAAATCATCTTTCTTTTGGATGTGGGATCCACCGCTGTATGGGTAATCGTCTTGCCGAGATGCAGCTGCGCGTTTTATGGGAAGAAATTATGAAGCGCTTTTCTCGTATTGAAGTTGTTGGAGAGCCTGTTCGCACCTGCAATAGCTTTGTTCGCGGCTATCATAAGCTGCCGGTCCGCCTTCACGCGCTCTGAACGTTGAGTTGTCGAGTTAGCAGTAAAAAACCGCCATTGCGAGGCAGTGACGGTTTTTTTATGGCCGATCGCCGTGTTATTGAGCGATAAACTCGCGCAAATCAGCTTTGAATTTCGCCATTGAGTCTTTATGGATGTACATCATGTGTCCTGCTTCATAGTAGGCGGTCGTGATGTTACTGCGAAGCTCTTCGGGCAGTCGCAGTTGATCTAGGAAGTATTGGGTGCCGCCAT
>ERZ807291.6795-NODE-6795-length-13638-cov-7.595892_pt1 | contig 13638 bp, 14 predicted proteins | sample MGYA00521257_ERZ807291 | MGnify/ENA primary metagenome ERZ807291 (study PRJEB31413, sample SAMN03169783) | marine metagenome | biome: Marine; feature: Water; material: Subsurface seawater | place: North Sea | collected 2011-04-28 | depth 1 m m ...
CGTACAAGAAGAGCCAAATAATCAAGAAGCTGAGTGTGATTTATGTGGAAAAACCGAAGATATAGTTCAAATGAAAGGCACTGGACAATATCTTTGTGGTAATGCTTGCGATGAGGATGAGGATGAAGATTAGACTAATTAAATTTAATTTTGAAATATATTAATATTAATAGGATCCTATTAATATTAATAAAATGTCATCATATAATACTAATTTAGATGTTAATTTAGATCTATCTAATTTAACAAATGACGAATTAATTGAATTAAGAGATAAAACAGTCAAAACAAGGTATGAGCATTATAAATTATATAATGAATTATATCATAATATTCAAAATATAGAAAAAGTATTATATTCAAAATGCAAACATGAATGGGAATTAGATTATAGTGGTAGTGGGCCACATGATGGACCTGATAGGTATTGTAAAATTTGTAAATTATACAAATAAGGCAGAAATTGAAATTTAATTAACTTCGATTATTTTATCGGAACTATCCTTATTAACTACATTACGATTGTTATAAAGTAATAATTTTATTTCATCTTTTATTTTGTTTATTACTTTGTCATTATCTTTTTTTTCAATATATCTATTAAATTTTCTCATCATTTCTGGATATCTATTACCATTTTCAATCCATTCTTCTAAACGATATTCTATAATTCCTTCATTATCATCAATTAAATTGGAAATTTGTTCATCTCTATCTTCACATTTCCACTTATTACCATCATAAATCATAACATATTTATTTCTTAAATTTGAGATATATATATTATGATTTTCAGGTTTATTTATATCAAAATGAACCTTTTCAATTAAATGAGGTATACAAAAATTAGAATGTTTCAAACATTTTAATATATCTTTGTCTGTTAAATGACTTCTATCAGTATCACTATAACTTAATAATTTGATATTATTTTGGACATTAATTGTATTATTACTATTATTTATACCAGCCTTCTTAATTAATTCATCTATTTGATTATCACGTTTTGATAACTCTTTGTCACGTTTTGATAACTCTCTTTTGAAATCATTTATTTGATCTGTTTGATCATCTAACTTTTTATTTAATAATTTTACTAATTCGGTCATAGATTCTTTAACTTCTTCATCTTTTTTCTTTTCATTACATGTTTGTAAATGTTTATAATATGATTGTTTATAAGCCAAAATTTTATCACAAAATTTACATTTATATTTTCCTTCTTTTTTTTTACTTAAATATTCTTTATATTCTTCACAATTATTTAAATGATCAAATAGATCATTTTTAGTATAAAAACATTTATTACAATATCCACATTCAGATAAATCACCTATTTTAATTTCTGGCTCATGAACATATACTTTATTTATTTTAAATACTTTTTTAATAACATCTACTATTTTATTTTTTAATTCATCTACATTACCTTTAAATATTTCTCTTTTTACATTATATTTTACTAGATCTATCTTTACTTTTTTATCAATTAATTTTACATCCTTGCAAGAAATATAATAATGTAACCTAGGTTCATATGTATTCCCACATCTATAACTACCCATTCTATTTTTAATATTATTTGTTATCCCTATTTTATAATGATCATCATTAATATAATCTGTTTGAACTATATAAATATCACCTGCATTATTACTATCTTTATAAATATTCTTTCCTAATGTTTTATCATCATATTCATAGATATTATTAAAATCTTTTAACATTTTACAACTTTTTTTTAAATGATTTTCTAAATTTTCTTTTCTGGTAAATGTTTTATTACAATATTGACAAATTAAATTATTTTTATTGTCTGTTTCAATTTCAAAACTATCATCTGAACTTTCTATAGAACTTTCATCTAAATCTATACTTTTACAGTGATTTACAGTACTTTTACAGTGATTTACAGTACTTTTACAGTGATTCGCAGAACTTTTACAGGAATTTATACTTTCTAAATATTGATTATAATTTAAACCATTTAATATCGCTTCCTTACAATCATCTATATTTATTTTATTAGTTAATGGTTTACAATGATGTTTACGTCCCAAATGTCTAACAATATTTGATTTATTACTATTGCTGTATCCACAACGATAACATATATAATTTACCATAATATTATATTATATAATATTCTTTTTAAATGTTTTTTACCTAATTTTTACCTATTTTTTACCTATATTTTACCTATATTATACCTTTTAATATTTTTAGATTATATTTCATCTAATATATTCAGGTAAATATATATTATTAAGAGCTAAATTACCTAAAATTACCTAACATACAAATGTTGAAATTCTAAGTTGAGGGGGAGAGAGACAACATTCATTTTAAAAGTATTCCAGATTTTTTTAAAATTAAATTTCAACTTTTAAAAAACTACAAATGTTAAGACTGTAAAAAATATAAGTTTTTTTACAAAAAATACAATCTTTTTATATATCAAAATTTAAATATAAATATGTATAATTTAGATGTAATAATATTAAAAGTTAAATATTTTGTAAATTAATATATTTTCTTATAGGTATGGCATTAACTGATTTAAACGCATTAAATTTTACAAAAAAATTGAAAAATAAAATAACTATGTTTGTTACTTAAAATTAATACCTTATGAATCATGGAGTTATTTAATGAATTACCAATAGATAAGAAGGTTAGCTATCTAGCGCCTGGTAAATCTACAATGAATGAACAAACTTTAGACTATGTTAGACAAGTTGTAGCAGGAGATCGTACTTTCGACATAAATTCTTTGAATCATAATTACAATTGTGTACATGATACACCAATAGTATCTCAAAGTAAAGATATTATGGGTTCATGGGAAGATATTGATTATCTTCCATTAACAAATAACGATTGTATACATCATAAAGAACGAAAACCAGATGCGAAATGTTGTAATCATAAAAATCCCCAACCATGCTGTGAGAAAAAAGTCTTTCTATTTGATAAATGTCTCACTTGTAATGGGAATATATTCTCTCAGCTCGCGAAAGTCCTGCAACATGAAGAGGTTAAAGATATTTCTCATATTAGAATTACCATAAATAGATTTAGAAAAAAAAAGAGTAAGGATATAGACTGTGATATTCAATATAAGGTTACGGGGTATACATTTGGATGTAGTATGTTTTACAATTTATCACGCAATCATGCAAACGTATATCGTTGGTTGTATTATGCTAATAAGGGAAGATACCCTTTTGAATCTCTTATTGGTATGCGATATTTGGATTACACATCTATAATTATGGATTTTTTAGGACCAGATGAATTTGATATCATTAGTAAACCACTTTATTTGGGTAAAAAATTACTTTTGGAGTCACAAGATCAAAAAGTAATAGATAAAATTATAAATACATATTCTATTGCTAAAAAAACCAACAAAAAATGTAAAAAAGTTCGTAAAAAACCATATTTCAGAATCCCACGTATGAAATTGTATGATTGTGACTATCTTTCTTCATCTAATGGAAAATTGTATGGTATAAATATAAAACCATATGGTTGTTATGGATTTCCAAATACTCATCACGATGTTGAAAGAGGTTATGATCATTACTTTCACTTATATGATAATAAACCAATTACAAATATGTATGGTACCAAAGTGAAGTTTTGTATCAAAATCATAGAGAATAGGGAAAATGATGATTTTTATGATGAAGTCTGTTGGAATAATTACATTTATGACTATTCATACGAGTTTGATATTATACTTAAAAAATTAATGCGTAGTTTAGTGTAATCGTATAAAATTAATAGAATTGGCAAATTTACCAATTTTATTATATAATTTTTTTTTATAATTATAAAATATTAATATTTATATATGGAAGATAATATATTTCGTCATGAATTATTAAATGGTTTAGATGCATTAGTAATTGAAAAACCTAATACAGGATTATTATATTTAAATATTGTAGTAAAAGTAGGCTCAGGAACAATTTATGAAAGTAAAGCTGATATAGAAAATGCTCATTTTTTAGAACATTTTAATGCTAAATTCACATCAACTTTATATCCAAAATATAAAGATGTTAATTCAAAACTAGAATTTTATGGAATTCAAAGTAATGCTCATACAACATATGATATGACTAGTTATTGGTTATATGGTAGTATAGATAATAAAGATTTTATGATGGATGTTTTGTTAAATAGTTATGTTAATTTTAAGGCAGACAAAGAACTATTAGAAAAGGAAAGAGAAGCAATATTAAATGAATTATGTAGAAATAAAATAGATAATAATAGGAATTTTATTGAAAATTTATTAAATTTAAATAATTTTAAGTATGAAATAGATGAGAGAATTGAAAATACAAAAAAAATTACATTAGAAAAACTATTAGAATTTAGAAATAAATATTATGTACCAAATAATACAAAAATAATATTAATAGGAGATATAAATCATATACAAATATTTAACTATTTAGATAATTTTTTTAAAAAAAATGAAGTTAATAATAAAACAATAAAATTATTAGAATATAAAAATCCTGAAATTAAAAATAAGATTATTTTTAATAAAAGAATGGATCTGAATAATACATTATTAAAAATAAGTTTTAAAATTAATATTGACAAATTTAGTTTGAATAAGTATATTTTAGATTATATAATATTAATTTTAAAACAAAGGTTATATAGATATTTAAGATATGACGGTGGTAAAGTATATAATGTTAATGTCACAGATATTGAATATACAAATGAAACAACATTTATTGTAATAAGTACTGAATTTAGGAAAAAAGAAAATGCAAAAGAAATATTAGAAATTATATATAATCAAATAAATAGAATAAATAATCAAGATATTTCAGAATCAAGATATGTTAAGGCACTAAATTTTATAAAAGTATTATATTTAAATAATAATTTAAATAATAATTTACAATTAATTAATAATACATATGTTGATGAATTTACAAATAATAAACAATTAATAAATAGAAAGGATAATCTTAATAATTATATGAATATTAATTTAAATAATATAAAAGACTTAGGTAAAAATTTATTTAACTATAATAATATGGTAATTGGTCATTATGGTATTCATAATTTTACAGAAATAATTAAATCAATATTCAAATAATTATTTATGTTTTTTATATACTAAACTAATTCTATCTTCATTTATTTTTGAATCTTTCATAACTCGATGTTGATATAAACTTTGACATCCTTCTTTCATATATATTAGGTCACCTGATGAAAAATTAAAATATGTCTTATCATCAAAATTATCAATTAATCTAAAAACAATTGTTCTTGGTGATCCAAAACTGACTACTACTGTATGTTCATTCCATTCATCATAGACTTCATCCGAATGATATCTCATACCAATATTTCCATTTTTATAATAATTAATTAAAACAGAATCAAATAATTCACCATAATTTTGTTGAATTATTTGTTGAATTATCTTTACAGTTTTACTCATTGGATTTGATGTCATAATTTTATATCCATATTTATAGGAATAATCATAATCGGTCATCCATGATGTTAATCTTTCTTCTTTAATTTTAATACCATCTATAATTACATCATCTTGAATAAAATTAATTTCATTTTTTAAATCATTAAAATATTCTGTTTTTATAAATGTTTTATTTATCCCGAACATTTATTTTAATTAAATAAAATTGTATTATCTTAAAGATAATTCAATTTTATCTATATATACAAATATATATAAAGCTTTATAATATTATATATTAATAATATGAGTACCAAAATAGACTATTTAAATGATGATGTATCAATTCCAAATCAACAGTGGGCTTGTGTATCTTTTATCACACCCGAATTAGTAAAAGGATGTGATAAAAGATTTATAAATGTAAGAGGTGTATATGGAGTAAAAGAAAGAGCAGAAGATAGATGTAAAGAATTACATAAAATAGATTCTACATATGGAGTTTACACTGTAGAAGTAGGAAAATGGATTGCTTGGTTAGATGATCAAAAAAGTAATTTAGATGCAAATGATGAATTAAATAATCTTATGAAAGTTTATAAAAAAGAAAGAAGTGAATCTAATGTAAATTATGAGAAAAGAAAAGAAAGAATGAAAAGTTCAAAAAAAGAAAATGATATTAAGGATCTAATAGAACCAGTTGTTAAAGAAGAAGATATAATGATTAAGGCAAAAAGTGAAGAGGTAGTAATTGAAAATAAAGGTAAAGAGATAAAATATTTGAAAGAAGATGATCCAATTCATAACCAACGATATTATTGTGTTTCATTTTTAACACCAGAACAGTTAGAAAATAAAAGTACTAACTTTAAAGTACGTGGATTTAAAATTAGAGGAATGTTTGAGAAAGAAGAAGAAGCAAAAGAAATGTGTACAAAATTGTATGATACTGATCAAGATAATAATATCTTTGTAGCAGATATTGGTCATTGGGTTAGCTGGTCAAATAATATAGAAAATGTAAAAAATGTAGAATATGCGAATAAAGATTTGAATAATTTGATCAAGGCCACTAATGAAAATCAAGAAAAAGCAAAACAAATGTTAGAAGATGAAAAAAACAATGCAATGAAGGAAAGTTTAGATAATGTAGGAGGTAATAAAAAATTAGATGGTATTGTTAATGAACTAATTGATGAATCATTTGATGAAGAAGTTAATTTATCTCAAGTAGATAAATTACATAGTACAAATAGTTCAGAAGATGAAGATTTAGATAATGTTTCACAAGAATTAGAAGATGCTAGAAAGCTTTATGAAAAAATGTTAAAAGACCAAAAGAATTAATTAATAAATTAAGATAAAGTTTAATTTATTAATTTATAAGAATTAATTAACTTTTTTCCATTCAATTAATTCATGATCATAACATGTATAGAAACAGATATATTTCCATATATCTTTAGAGAAGTTATACCCATCTTTATAAATAATAATAATACCTGCTAGTTCTGGTATATTAAAATAATCAAGTGGGTTAGAATAATTTATATCACTTATTAATTTTATATTTATGATATTATCGTAAATATTATATTTTTCTATAAGCATATTTAAAATATGTTTATGTTCATCGTTTGTATTTATATTAATAAAATATGGATCAAATATTTTAATACATGGTTGTAATTGTACATCTAATTTTAATCTTTTAATTAGATATATTTTATTTTTTAGTTCTTTTATTAAATTTGCAGTAGGAGTTATAGTAATCGCATTAAAAAATATAATATTTTGAATTTCTTTAGGTAATTCGCTTATTAAAGTGTCAATATTCATATAATAAATTAATCTAATGTTATTCTAATTAAAATTTTCAATTTTTGTAACTAATAAAATTAGTAAAGACAATATTATTTCTTGCATATGTGACATTATACCATATAATAATTGTAATTTTTTTATATAATTAGATATATATTATATGAATAATTACAATATAAATTATACTTATCTAAAAGGTGGATCTAAAAAAATACAAGGGAAAAATTGTTATTTTATAACAAATGACAAGATAATTGAAAACTTATCAAATTTTACATTTTATACTGGAAATGATGGAAATGATGGAAATGATATAACTCAAGATAAAGAAATTAAACAAAGTGACCTTGACTCATATAAATTATTAACAAAATATATATGTTTAAAGTTTCCAAATGAATGGATAAATAATACAATTGCCTATAATCCTGCTGTTCCTTTAGCTGCAATTCCATTCTTTTCACAATATAATATGTATGATAAATTTATTATTGTAGATGGTCTTCCTCAACATATATTTTGTAAAAAAATAGGAGAAATATATTATATTATACAAACAGTTCCTGATAAAGATGATTTTTACGAAACTCAAGTTAAACACTTATTATGGAGACCTCATGGGTTATATATAAAAAATGAACCGAATCCTTTTAATATAACTGGTAAATTAACAATTAAAAATATTGAGAATGGTGAAATGTTATTTAGTAGTGATTATGGGTGTTCAGCACATGATCGTGTTTATAGTAATAAAACGCCTCAAATAAATTTTAAAGAGGTATGGGATAATCAAGAAAAATTTCATCTTTACTATGTAGAATATAATAATGTAACAGTTAATGATTTAACTTCAGTTAATTTTAAGGGATATTTTAAGTTAATTCATGAAGATTCTATAGAGTCAGATCCTTCTATCCAATTAAAAAAGAACTTTGAGAATTTTTTTAATACTGATATATTATAAATTAATTTATATTTTAATATATATGATAGATTATATATTAAACTTATTAGGTTATAATTCTGATCGAGTTTCAGAAGTATTAAATTTTAGATTTATTGTATTAATATTATTTATAATTGGGATATTATTTATTGTAGTTGAAGTAACAAAATCATATAATGAATGTCCAGCTACTGAAATTCAATATAGATATATACCAAGATCATTCAAAGATGAACAATCAGAACCTATAGCGATTAATGATTTATATGGTAAAATGTTTGATGAGCCATCACCGTGGGTTGGTTCATTTACTAAAGTATCTGAAAATAGAAAGTTATCAGATATATAAAATAAAAAAATAATATAAATTTATATTACTTTTTTTTTTATATATAATGAATTGATTTATTGCGATAGGTACTTAATCGATATCTGATATATTATGTCATATTTAACTATCGGTATCTTGATTATCAGCTTCAGTACGTTTAACTACATGTACATTAGTTTTTTTTTTAGTTCCAAAGTTATTCATATCAATAAATGGTAGACGTTTATCATGTTTAGGGTCATAATATAATTTGTGGAATGATTTAAATCGATTACATCCAACTGATAATTCGCCTTTTGCTGAACCGGCTTTATACCAAAAGACTTTTTTTCTAATATCAGTTGATCGAAGTCTATTATTAATTACCATAACTCCATAGTCGTCAGTAACTTGTAAGAATACTTGATCAAAAAGTTCTCTAGAAGGGAACATACCTGCATAATGTTCATATAATTTTTTTCTATTATTAATGAAATCTTCACCAAGTAAGAAGACGAAGTCAAAGTTAGATCTTAATTCTGGCTGAATACCTAAAGAATATTGCATGGATAGAATAAATGTTAATTGATAATGTCTACCTTCATTAAAAATAGATAAAACACTTGGATCTTTTAGCCATAAATGTTTAGTACTCATACAATCATCCATAATTAAGAATGTTCTAGGATCGATAAGTTTCTTTCCTTTACTTTTTCTATCTTCATTTTTTCCTAAAATAATTTTTTGTCTAGCTAACATTCTAGGTATAGTATCTTCTTTATATTCATGATGAATAAATGAAACAGGGAAGAAGTCATTATAGAATCCAGTCATTTTATCAGTTGGTGCGATAATAGTTCCACATGGAATATTTTTAATATACTTTAATATATCTCGTATAACCCAACTTTTACCAGATCCAGATTTTGCAATAATTGCAATTCTTGGATTTAAAAAATCACCATGTGAGTCTAAAACTAAATTCTTTAAATCAAATTTATCAAGTTGCAAACATTCACCGCCGAAATTTATATCTTTATAACCACTCATAATGTTATAGAGATAAATATATTAAAAATCGGGAAGATCCGTAAAAACATCTTGATCAAATAGAGATGTAGAGGAATTAACAAAAACATCTGATACATCTGTTTCATTTTTATCAAAGTATGATGCAGTAGCCCATACTAAAGCACCTATCATTAATGGTACTTTTAATGTAACATATAAAGATGGGCATTGACATTTACCGTCTTCATTAGTAGAAGGTTTTATTTTTTTGTTTTCATAATTAACATCAACATAAAGGATAAGATATGTTATAACGCCGGCAACGAGGCCGAATAATATAGGATTGATACTATCTTGATTCATATAATATTAATTTAGATATTTTATAATCCATTAAATCTCGAAAAATATATATCTTTTCTTTTTTTATCGTCTCTATTATTTATAGTATTTTTATTAATAGAATTATTATCAAATGAATTTGATTCTAAAATATTACTAAAAACATCTTCATATTCGTCATCTTTACCTATATATGCAATAGAACTTTCACTTTCATTTTCTTTATTTTTTGAAATTACTATATTTTTTATTTGATTGTCTTCAGTTTTTTGATATTCACTATTTACTACTTCATTTGTATGTTTTCTTTCAGATTCTCTTAATTGTTCATTTATATGTTTTCTTTCAGATTCTCTTAATTGTTCATTTGTATGTTTTCTTTCAGATTCTTTTAATTCTTCCTTAATAGAATGTTTATTTTCAGAATAATATTGAGTTATTGGTATTGATCTGTGGTCACTTTGATTATTGGGAGATTCACTATTTATATCAATTAATAAAGTGTTTTCATTCATATTTCTTTTCATTTCAGATATTAATTTAGATGTTTCATTTTCTTCACTATTGTCTTTATACGAAACTCTTGTTAGATTTATGGAATCTAACTTTATATCAGGTTCAACTAATTTAATACTTTCCTCAACATTTGATTTAAAAGGAGAATCAGATTTAATTGTTTTAAAACCTGTATTTAAATCTTGTGATAATAAATTTTTTAAGTTATCTGAGTCGGCATTTGATATAGGTTTATCAACTTGATCGGGACCAATTAGAATTTTACTACCTAAATATTGATTTAATATATGTTGAACAGGTAATATCTTACGAATAGCTTCTTTTATTGATTGTTTTATAAAATCATTTGCGTCTCTTTGATTTCTTTTTCTATCAATCGGTTTCATATCATGATAAAATAAATATGGTGAATTATAAAATTGTCTTGCACATTCAATATAACATTTATGTATAAATTTTGGTAATGGGATGTCTAAAAATTCCTGATCAATTTGTGTATTATTACAATTAGGATTATTATTAGATAATAAAATTATATTAGCCTTAATAACAGCTTTTAATAAGTTATTTAAAAAGTCACATCTACTAGCATTTTTAATACGTATTGTTTCATTTTCAATTAAATTAGTATTCCAACTTGGTATTTTTTTAATAAATTGTTGAAATGCTTTTAATACTTTTTTTTCTTCACCTTTTTTAATTATTTTTTTTGATTCGTTATATATCGATTCAAATCCTTCATATAAGTGTGGAGTTAGGATATTAATTAGCTGAATAGTATATTCATTTTTTGTTTCTACTAAAAAATTCATATATATATATATTATATATATGATTATTTAAAATCTAACTCATTTAAGTATTATTACCTCTTTTACTTAAAAATCTCCATTGTTTTTTATCAGCACATACACATCCAGTACCCATTTTTCCAGAGCATGTCATGTTTGTAGAGATGTATTTAGTTCCTAATTCGCCGTCTTTAATTCGTGGGTCTTTTTTTAAGTCAAAAGATAACGGCCATTGTTTTCCACAGCAATCAGGGCTGCACATATTTGTATCCATTTTATAACATCCTTTTAAATTACTACCGCCATTGAAAGTTTCTGTCATTTTACCAGATAAAAAGTAAAATGCAACGATAGCAATTAAAACATAGACTAAAGTGTTTTTATTGTCAAACATTATATATAGTAATAATATAAAAAAAATATATTTAATTAAAAAATTATTCTATTGGGCGCACTTTAAGATACAAGTCATCTAAAATCCATTTATTATTATAATTAATTCTAGGTTTATAAAATATTTTTAAATTTATACTTTTTATTAATTCATTATACATACTAATAAATGATGAGTCATTTATTATTTTTTTGTAAAAAGTTTTTACACTTATATTATTAAGATATTTATTTAATGCTTTATCTTGAATTATATCAATCTCCTCTTGTAAATAATTTATTAATCTATTTTCATTCTCAATATTTATTTTTCTTTTATCATTTATACATTTTATAATATATAATCCTTCTGGAGTTATAATAATAGATCCTTGTGTTCTACCATCATTATGATGTTCTGCAAAATGTAATAAATCAGATATACTAGGAAATTCATATAATATACCTTCAACTATTCTTGATGTAGGATCAGGTGTAGCTGGATGAGTATGGAATATATATTCAAAATCAATTGCATCAGGCATATTATCAGGTAATAATATTGTATGATCTTGTTTATCAGATATATTTTGTTTTGCATTAATTATAATTCTTTGTAATCTAGATTTACCAAAATCTAATAATCCAGAATGTTCAGTATATCTTAATTTATTTTTACTATCAAAATATTTCTTATCCTTACTACCATCTAAATATAATGATTCTAATATTCTTAATTGATTTTTAGATATTTTTATATACCTTTCTTCATGTTCTTTTAAAATTTTAGTTTTAATTTCATAAGTCTTGCCCATTATTATTTATTAAGATAATAAATTTATTTTTTTTGCATAACATTATTATCAAAATATTTTTAGTTAATTTATTTTGATATATATATGTATAAAAATAATTATTTGAAATATAATATTAAATATTCTAATTTAAAAAATAAAAGTGGTGGTACTCAAGAGCTACCTTTAATGAGTTGTAACCAATGTATAGAACCAAATGATGTAACATGTAAAAAAGATAATGGAGAAATGAGTACATGTAAAAAAGAATCAAGTACATTATTAAATGAGAATGATATTAATATTAAGGGTCCATCTAACATAATTTATTTAAAAAGAGAATCAGACAGTAAAAAAATATATGTTATATATGATACACATAATGTACAAGAAGAATGTGATGGAAAATTTCTTACTATAACTGCCTTTATCGATATGTTAAAAGAAAATAAAGAAATAGATCTATTTGTAGAATATTCAAGATTTTTATTAGTTGAAAGTCCTAAAACTGATAGTTTAAATTTACTACGTAATTATATCAATAATTGTTCTCCTCCTATTAGATGTCATTCTATAGATATAAGAGAAGATTTAATGATAAATACTGATTTATTACAACAAATCCAAAACTTGTATAAAGATCATTGGAGTTACTTAACTTATACTAATAATGATGGACATGCAGCAAATCATTATATAATTAAATTAATAAAAAATCAATTAATATCTATTGATAGTAGACTTTTAAACTTTATAAATAGATCTGATTACAAAGATCGTACATTTCCAGAAAAATTAATTATGAATGAAATATTTATAAAGAGATATGATAAAATAGAAGATAAAAAAGAAAAAGAATTATTTTTAGAATTAAATAATGAATTTAAAAAAGTATGGGAAGATTTTAATATTAAGAGTCGTAAATTTTTTAAAGAATTAGATGATAATTCAAAATATGAAGAACAATTCTTTGTTGATGGATATGATTTTGATAGAAATAAAATCAATGATCAATGGATAAAAGATAAGAAATTACCAGATGAATTCAAAAATATATTAGAAGTAATTGAGTATATGATAAATATTCTATCATTATTACTAGATATATATACAATTGGAAGATTACTAAAACCATATATTAATAATTTAGTTATATATGTAGGTGATCAACATGGGACTAATATAGTAAAAGAATTAACGAAATTTAATTTTAAAGTTAATTATCAAGATAGTGATTATAGTAATGCAGGCTGGCTAGATTCTGA
>ERZ807291.6796-NODE-6796-length-13637-cov-8.916581_pt1 | contig 13637 bp, 6 predicted proteins | sample MGYA00521257_ERZ807291 | MGnify/ENA primary metagenome ERZ807291 (study PRJEB31413, sample SAMN03169783) | marine metagenome | biome: Marine; feature: Water; material: Subsurface seawater | place: North Sea | collected 2011-04-28 | depth 1 m m ...
TCAAAGATTTTATAATCTTTTCTTGGAATTCCTCTGTCAGTTAATTTGAACCCTATCAATTTTTTTTCAACCCCATTTTCTAAAGATTTTAAAATATTTTGTTTTCCAATAAAATCTTTATTGATCTTCGTTGCCCACTTCAGTCCAGCTTGAATAGGATTAATAGTTTCATCAATATCATTTCCATAAAGACAATACCCCATTTCTAACCTTAAAGTATCTCTGGCCGCTAATCCTATTGGTTTAATATCTAAGAAAGCTCCAGCTTCTAAAATCAAATTATATAGCTTTAAAGCATTTTCGTTATTTACGTATAATTCAAATCCTCCAGAACCTGTATATCCTGTGGTTGATACAATCACATTTTTAACTCCTTCAATATCCAGGTTAACAAAAGAATAGTTTGTTAATTCATTAAGATTAAAAGAGGTGAGTTTTTGTAATACTTTAATAGCTTTTGGACCCTGAAGGGCAAAGAGAGAGGTCTTTTCGGAAATATTTTCAAGTTTATTATCATATTTTAAATTCTGTTTTTTTAGCCAATCCCAATCTTTATCAATATTTGCGGCATTAACTACAATCATATAATTGTCTTTGTTTTTCTTGTAAACTATTAAATCATCAATTATACCTCCACTTTCATTAATTAGACAATTGTATTGAGCTTTTCCATCATTCATTATCAATATGTCATTAGAACAAACGTAATTTAAAAAACTTGAAGCATTTTTTCCTGAAATTAAAAATTCTCCCATATGAGATACATCAAATATGCCTACTGAATTTCTAACCTTTAAATGTTCAATATTTACACCCTCAAATTGTACAGGCATATTGTAACCGGCAAACGGTACCATTTTCCCTTTAAACTCTAAATGTTTATCAAAAAGTATAGTATTTTTCATGATCTCTTGTTAGTTTACAAATTTCGAGCAAAAATAATTATCTTACAATAAAATTATTAAACACATATTAACATGAAAAAAATATTAACTCTACTTTTGGTTTTTCCGATGATGTTACTATCTCAGGGAATTATGGGTGATAAAACTGAATTTAATAGACAAGACACACTTAGAGGATCTATTACCAAAGAGAGATTATGGTGGGACTTAAATCGTTATCATTTGGATATAAGTGTAAAACCTGAGGAAAAATTTATATCTGGATCTAATAAGATTTTCTACACAGTTTTAGAGTCTTATAATGTGATGCAAATTGATCTTCAAACTCCTTTAAAGTTAACTAAAGCAATCCAAGATAATGCAGAGTTAGAAATTATCCATGACGGTAATGCACATTTTATAAAACTTAATAAAGAACAAAAAATTGGATCTAAAGAAGAAATAATAGTTTATTATGAAGGAAATCCAAGAGTTGCAGTAAGAGCTCCATGGGATGGTGGTATTTCTTGGGAAAAAGATAAAAATGGAAATCATTTTATAGCATCTTCTTGTCAAGGTTTAGGTGCAAGTGTGTGGTGGCCTAATAAAGATCACATGTATGATGAGCCTGAAAGCATGCTAATGAGTGTCAATGTTCCAAAGGGACTTACAAATGTTTCTAATGGAAGATTAGTTAAAGTTGACGATTTTAAGGATTCAACAACATTTCATTGGGAAGTTGTGAATCCAATAAATAATTATGGAGTAAATATTAATATAGCAGATTACGTTAATTTTTCTGAAATATATGAAGGTGAGAAAGGTAATTTAGATATGGATTACTATGTTTTAAGCTATAATTTAGATAAAGCTAAAATTCACTTTAAGGATGCTATAAAAACAATGCAGGCATTTGAACATTGGTTTGGACCATATCCGTTTTATGAAGATAGTTTTAAACTAGTAGAAACCCCATATTTAGGAATGGAACACCAAAGTTCTGTAACTTATGGAAATCAATACAAAAAAGGCTATTTGGGTCGTGATTTATCAGGAACTGGTTGGGGATTAAAATTTGATTACATCATAATTCATGAAACTGGTCATGAATGGTTTGCCAACAATATTACTTATAAAGATATTGCTGATATGTGGGTTCACGAAGGTTTCACTACTTACTCTGAAAATTTATTTGTAGATTATCATTTTGGTAAAAAAGCCTCTTCCGAATATGTAATTGGAACAAGAAGGGGAATAAGAAATCAAAAACCAATTATTGGACCTTATAATGTTAATAAAGGTGGTTCAGGTGATATGTATTCAAAAGGTGCAAATTTACTACACACCCTTAGGCAATTAGCTAATAATGATTTAAAGTGGAGAAATATTTTGAGAGGTTTGAATAAAGATTTTTATCATAAAACAGTTACTACTCAAGAAATTGAAAATTATATTTCTAAAAAAATGAAAATGAATTTAAAACCATTTTTTGATCAATATTTAAGAGACATTAGAATTCCAGTTTTAGAACATAAATTAGAAGGTGGTAAAATATTTTTTAAATGGAATAATGTTGTTGAAGATTTTGATATGCCAATAGATATAATAGTTACGGATCATGTTGCTGGTGAACAAAGCAAATCAAGAATATATCCAACTTTAAAATGGAAATCTAAAAAGTTGAAAGGAACTTTTGAAATCGACAATAATTATTATGTTGATTCAAAATATGTAGTTAAATAATTATGAATAAAGTTTTTAATTCATTTTCAATTTTATTTCTGACGTTATTCTCATGTAAGACTGATAATGTGTCATCAATAAGTGCAGATGATTATGAAAAAGCATCATTTCATATGAGTAGAAGCTTAAATAAGCACCTTAATAACGTATTAACATATCAAAAATGGGATGATGAAGATATTTTTCATTATGGGGTTAGGTTTAAAGATAAAACTGAAAGTTTTACAATTAATCTTAAATCATTAGAAAAAACTGACTACAACCATACAGCTAAAATTGATACCAAAAAAAATGTTCAAGTTGTTAAGAAGAATAGAAATGAATTTTTATCTCCTAATGGAAAATTAGCAGCCTACATAGAAGATTTTAATTTATGGATTAGAAATACGAAAACCGGAAAACGTATTCAATTAACTTTTGAAGGAGAAAAGGATTATGGATATGCTACCAATAATGCTGGTTGGATACAATCAAATGGGCCTGTTTTAAAATGGAGTCCTAAATCTGACAAAATAGCAACATTTAGACAGGATGCCAGAGGAGTAGGTGAGATGTACCTTACTACTACAAATGTTGGACATCCAAAACTCCAAGCTTGGAAGTATGCTTTACCTGGAGATGAAAAAATATTTGAAATAGAGAGACTAATTATTGATATTAAATCAAAGAAAATCATAAAATTAAAAATGAAAAATGATTTTCAGAGATCCACAACTACTGATCACATTGCCGGAAGAGGAGGTGAGTTGCTTGATACTCAATGGAGTGAAGATTCTTCAAAGTTGGCATTTATTTCATCATCTAGAGATCATAAGGAGGCACATTTACAAATTGCAGATTCAAAAACTGGAAATGTTTATTCTGTACATAAAGAAAATGTTGATACTTATTATGAGTCAGGTGTTAGATCTGAAAATTGGAAAGTACTTTTTGATTCTAATGAATTTATTTGGTACTCTGAAAAAGATAACTGGGGACATATCTATTTGTATGATCTTAATTCAAAAAAATTGAAAAATAGAATTACATCTGGAAATTGGTTGGTTAGAAAAGTTATGCACATTGATAATGAAAAAAGAGAAATAATCTTCACTGCCGGAGGAAAAGAAAAAGGTAATCCGTATCACGTTTATCTGTATAAAGTCAATTTTGATGGAAATAATTTAACTTGTTTAACGCCAGAAAAAGGTACTCATACCATAAATCCTTCTCCAAATTGGAATTATTTTGTTACTACTTATTCAACAACTAAAAATGCTCCAAAATCAATTTTAAAAGATAGAAATGGAAAAACTTTATTTCAACTATCCACATCCAATACTGATGAATTGAAAGAAAATGGATGGCAAGAGCCAATCGAGTTTAATGTAAAGGCAAGAGATGAAAAAACTAATCTTTACGGTCTTTTGTATTTACCAAGTAATTATAAAAAAAATGAAAAATATCCTGTTTTAAATTATATCTACCCTGGTCCTCAGTCTGGAAGTGTTGGTAATTACTCATTTATGGTTGCTAGAAGAGATTTTCAAGCTCTTGCAGAGTTAGGTTTTGCTGTAGTTGCAGTAGATGCGATGGGAACACCAGGAAGATCTAAATCCTTCCATGATGCATATTATGGAAATATGGGCGACAATGGTCTTCCAGACAATATCACTGCTATAAAACAATTATCAAAAAAATATACTGCTATGGATTTGACTAAAGTTGGTATTTGGGGACATTCTGGTGGTGGATTTGCCTCAACGGGTGCTTTATTAAGATACCCTGAATTTTACGATGTTGCAGTTTCAAGTTCTGGAAATCATGATAATAGAAATTATGAAGCTGACTGGGGAGAAAAATGGCAAGGTCTTATGCAACCTCTTGATTTTAACATTAAAGACAATGATTCTGAATATGATGTCAAAAAATCAAATTATGACAGTCAGGCTAACCAATTACTAGTTGAAAATTTAAAGGGAAAATTATTAATTGCTCACGGAATGTTGGATGATAATGTTCCTCCGTCAAATACAATGCTTGTTGTTGATGAATTAATAAAAGCAAATAAAGATTTTGATTTAATTTTATTTCCAAATAAAAGGCATGGATATGGGGATATGAGTAATTATATGATGAGAAGAAAGTGGGATTATTTTATTAAACATTTAAAGGGTCTAGAACCTCCTAAAGAATTTTCTTTTGATTAAAACTCCATTTGAAGCATCTTTTTTTTAAAATCACTGTAATTTTTAATATCAATGTAATTTTTATCTTTTTCCAAAATCTTCTTGATTTTATCTGGAATTGTAAGTTTTCTATTAATTACCTTTTCAATGTGTTTTGAAAATTTTATTGGATGAGCTGTTTCTAAAAAAACACCAATTTTTTTTGGATTAATAGATAAATATTTTTTTAACCCTAAATAACCTATAGCTCCATGTGGATCAAGAATGTACTTTTTATGATAATATGTTTTTTTAATCTTAGCGAGTGTTTGATCATCGTTAAAAGAATAAGATGACATGAATTTTGAAAGATTTTTAAAGTTTTTAAACATTTCTTGTATTCTGACAAAATTACTTGGATTTGAAACATCCATAGCATTTGAGATTGTTTGAATTGTTGGTTTTGGTTTAAAATCTTGAGATTCAAAATATCTAGGTATTGTATCATTTATGTTTGTGCTTGCTACAAAGTGTTTAATTGGAAGTCCTAATTTTATAGTAATTAAACCAGCACAGATGTTACCAAAATTTCCACTGGGAACACTAAAAACTAAGTTGGCTTTTTTTAGTTTTTTATAAGCAAAAAAGTAATAAAGAGACTGTGGAAGCCATCTAGCAATATTAATTGAATTAGCAGAAGTTAAGTTAAATTTTTTGTTTAACTCTTTGTCTAAAAAAGCACTTTTAACCATTTTTTGACAATCATCAAAGCTTCCTTTAATTCTAAAAGCTGTTATGTTATATCCATTCGTAGTTAATTGTCTCTCTTGTATTTCACTTACTTTATTTTCAGGATATAATATAATTACATTGGTTCCTTTTACTTTATAAAACCCATTTGCAACTGCTGCTCCAGTATCTCCAGAGGTAGCTACTAACACTGTATTTAATTTAGAGTTATTTTTATTAAAATAACCTAAACAATTTGCCATAAATTTAGCACCAACATCTTTAAAGGCAAGAGTTGGACCGTGAAATAACTCCAGAGAATAAATATTTTTTTCTAAATTAATTAGAGGAAAATCAAAATCAATTGTATTTGATAAAATTTCTTTTAAATCAGCTTTGTTTATAGAATTTCCAATAAATTGTTTAATTACTTTATAAGCTATATCAATATTAGAAAAACTTTGTATGTTTTCTATAAAAGATTTATCCAAAGGTTTTATGTTTTCAGGAAAATATAATCCTCCATCATCTGCTAAACCATTTTTAACAGCAGTTTCAAAGTTTACTTTATTTGATTTCCCGTTTAAACTCCGATAATACATTTTACGAATATTCTAATATTTCAATTCCTTTATCATTTACACACGATACATAAATATCATATTCTAAGTCTAAATCCTTGTAGACATTTCTCATAGCTTCACCAACTTTGTTAGCTGTTGTTATTCCTTTACTTAAAGCAAATACTGAGGGGCCAGAACCTGAAATCCCACATCCAAGCGCACCAGCTTCAATAGATTTAGATTTAATTTCCTCAAATTTTGGAATCAAAACAGATCTCATGGGTTCAATTATAACATCTTTAATAGATCTTCCAATTAATTCATAATCTTCAGTATATAATCCGCTAACGAAAGCTCCTAAATTAGCTGATTGTTCAATCATGTTTTTAATCGGCACATTTTTTTTAAGTACTGCTCTTGAATCTTTTGTTTTTAATTCAATTTTTGGATGAATTACAGTAAAAGCAATTTCAATAGGAGTATTTAACTTGAAGAAATCATTTTCAATACTACTTTTAACAAAAGTAAATCCCCCCAAGAGAACAGCGGCTACATTGTCAGCATGTTTTGAATCGCTAGCTGTCATTTCTCCCTGCATTGCAAATTTGATTAGTTGTTTATTTGTGTAAGGTTCACCAATAAGTTTATTAATTGCGAACACACTTCCTGCAGAACTTGCCGCACTGCTTCCAATTCCACTTCCAGGCTTAATCCCTTTATGGATTTCAATTTCAAATCCACAATTCACTTTAGTTTCATTCAAAAGAGCAGTAGCTGAAACACCCGCAACATTTAATAATATGTCAGTGCTTAATTGTTGACCAGTAACTTTTTTAATAAAAAGTCCTTTATTTTTAGTTTTTCTAACGGTAATAGTATCACCAATTTTATCTAGACATACACCTAAAATATCAAATCCACAGGATAAATTGGCTATGCTCGCTGGTGCAAAAATTTTTATTTCATTCATTAAAAAGAAAAATTTGTCATAAGTTAAGCTTAATTTTTACTTACCCTGATTATATCAGCGAATATTCCAGCTGCAGTAACTTCCGACCCAGCACCGGCACCTTTTACAATTAACGGTTGTGATTTGTATCTATCGGTGAAAAACAGTACTATATTATCACTGCCATTAATATTATAAAAATCGTGGTCTTCAGGGATATATTTAATTCCAACAGTGGCTTTTCCATTTTTAAACTCTGCAACATATTTAATTTTAGACTTAGTCTTTTTAGCTTTTACTAATATTTTTTTGAAATGATTTTCATTTGATAATAAAGACTCTAAAAAATCTAAATTTGAATTAGTATCTAAACATTTCTTAGGAATAAATGAATCGTTCTTTATTTCAGTAAGTTCAATTTGTTTTCCACTTTCTCTTGCTAATATCAAAATTTTTCTAGCGACATCTACACCACTTAAGTCAATTTTAGGATCTGGCTCCGTAAATCCTTCATCCATAGCTCTCTGAACAATTTCTTTGAAAGTAGTATTTTTATTATAATTATTAAAAATATAATTTAAACTTCCAGATAAGATTGCTTGAATGGAGATTATTCTATCACCGGAATCCACAAGGTTATTTAATGTGTCAATAATGGGTAATCCAGCTCCAACATTTGTTTCAAACAAGAATGATGTTCCGAATTTCTTTGTGATATTTTTTAAGTCTAAATAATTTTTATATGAATCTGCACATGCGATTTTATTACACGTTACAACGTTAATATTATTTTTTAAAAAATATCTATAAGATTCTGCAATTTTTGGACTAGCAGTATTATCTACAAAAATACTATTTCTAAGGTTAAGATTCTTTGCTTTAGTCATGAAAACTTTTAGATTAGCCTCATCAGATGTTTTAATCAAGGAATTGTATTTTTTTAAATCAATACCAGAATCATTGAATAACATTTTCTTTGAATTTGAGACAGCTATAACTCTTAATTTTAGTTTAAGTTTATTTTTGAGATATTCACTTTGCTGATCAATTTGTTTTAATAACTTGGAGCCAACATTTCCTAATCCAATAACATATAGATTAATTTGTTTGATGTTTTTTTCAAAAAATCTTTCATGTAAGGTGTTTAAGGCTTTTTTAACATCTTTTTCTTTAATAACTGCGGTAATATTTCTTTCAGATGAGCCTTGGGATATTGCTTTAACATTAATATTGTTTTTACCAAGAGCGCTAAACATTTTTCCACTAATTCCCTGATGATTTTTCATTTTATCGCCCACAAGTGCTATGATAGATAGCTTTTCCTCAATTTTGCATGGATTAAGAATTTTATTTTCTATTTCATATTTAAAAGCATTGTCAACTAATTTTTTTGCCTGAACAGCTTCTGACTCTTGAATTCCAATACAAATAGAGTGCTCTGAAGAAGCTTGAGTAATCATAATAATGTTTATATTATTATTGTAGATTTCTTCAAATAGTTTTTTTGAAAAACCAGGGACACCTATCATTCCACTTCCTTCAATTGTTAGTAATGCAATTTTATTAATATGAGTAATTCCTTTTACAGTGGCATTACTATCTGAATTCACTGAAATTAAAGTTCCTGTATTTTTAATTTTAAAAGTGTTTTTAATGTAAACAGGAATATTTTTATCCATCACTGGTTTTACGGTTGGAGGATATAATACTTCAGCTCCAAAATGAGAAAGTTCCATAGCCTCTTTATAGGATAAGAGATCTATCGGAATAGATTGTTTTACAATTTTAGGATTTGCTGTATATATTCCACTGACATCAGTCCATATTTCTAATGTTTTTGCATTAATAGTTGAAGCTAAAATTGATGCTGTAAAATCTGAGCCTCCTCTTCCAAGAGTAACATTATTTCCAAAATTATCTCTAGCAATAAATCCAGGCATTACAACGATTTTATTTTTAACTGCTTTATAAAAATCATTCCATTTTCTTTCAGTTAAATTATAATCAATTTGAATTGAACCAAATTTAAAGAGATGAGTTGTTATAATCTCTCTTGAATCCTTAAGAATAACATCCATCCCTCTTTGTATTCCAAGTTTTCCAATTATATAGTAAGACAGTAACTCACCAAATCCAGAGATCATATCATATGTTTTTGAACTAAACTCTCTTAAATTGTAGATTCCTTCAATTAAATTGTCAAGTTCATTAAATTGTTTTTGCACATGACTTAGAATCTCGCTTTGATTTTTTAATTCGAATAATTCTTTGCAAATCTCTAAATGATTGTTTGATATAGATTTAAATACTTTTTTGTATTCTTTATCTCTAATACTTGCAAGTTTTCCACATTTTATCAAATTATCTGTTGTTTCACCAAAAGCAGAGAGAACAACTACTAAATTTGATTTGTAGCATTTTATAATTTCAATAACATTTTCAATGTTTTTTGCACTTGAAATTGAAGAACCACCAAATTTTATAACTTTCATTTACAAATAAATATAAATAAACAAAAATATGGCAACCGTATAATTCTATCAGTAAAAAAAATGAATTTTTGAATTAATTTATGAAATAAGCATTCAGGTAAGTTATTTATATCAATTTCACAATAAATCCAAAGAATTTGAATTAAAATTTAACAATATTTAATTTGGTATTACTTTTATTACAGTCAATTTTAAATTTGTTCCCTTCTTTAATATTGGATTTAACAATTTCTTCAGCTATTAAATCTTCTACGTAATTTTGAATTGCTCTCTTTAAGGGTCTAGCTCCATATTTTTTGTCAAATCCCTTGTCACATAAAAAATTTAATGCTTTTGCAGATATTTTAATTTCATAGCCAAGTTCTTTTAATCTAATTTTTAACTTATCAAGTTCTATATTAATGATTTTCTTTAAATCATTTTTTTCAAGACTATTAAAAATAACAATTTCATCAACTCTATTTAAAAATTCAGGAGAAAAGGCTTTTTTTAAAGATTTTTCAATCGTGTTTTTAATATTTTTAGCTTCTTGAGATTTCATAGATTCAGTACCAAATCCAACTCCATTTCCAAAATCTTTAACTTGTCTAGCACCCAGATTTGAAGTCATGATAATAACAGTATTTTTAAAATCTATATTTCTCCCCAGACTATCAGTCAATGACCCTTCGTCTAAAACCTGTAATAGCATATTGAAAATATCTGGATGAGCTTTTTCAACTTCATCTAGTAAAATCACACTATATGGCTTTCTTCTAACTTTTTCAGTCAATTGACCTCCTTCCTCATATCCAACATATCCAGGAGGAGCACCAATTAATCTAGAAACTGCAAATTTTTCCATATATTCACTCATATCGATTCTTATTAGAGAATCAGAACCATTAAATAGCTCAGATGACAAAATTTTTGCTAATTGAGTTTTTCCAACTCCAGTTTGTCCAAGGAAGATGAAAGATCCAATAGGTTTGTTAGGGTCTTTAATTCCTGCTCTGTTTCTTTGAATAGCTTTAACAACTTTATTTACAGCTTCTTCTTGACCAATTACTTTTCCAGAAATACTTTTCCCTAAATTATTAAGTTCTTTTAGTTCAGCTTTTGCAATTTTATTTACAGGAATTCCAGTAATCATTGAGACAACTTCTGAAATATCATTTTCATCAACTGTTTCTCGATGTAACTTAATATCTTCTTGCCATTTTTCTTGAGCTGTTAATAAATCTTTTTCAATTCTCTTTTCATCATCTCTAAGTTTTGCAGCCTCTTCGTATTTCTGTTTCTTAACAACTTCATTTTTCTTATTTCTTACCTCTTCTAGATTAAATTCTAGATCAACTATATTCTTTGGAACATCCATGTTTGTAATATGAACTCTAGATCCTGCCTCATCCATAGCATCTATTGCTTTGTCTGGTAAAAATCTATCAGAAACATATCTGTCGGTCAGTTTCACACAAGCTTCTAGTGCTTTATCAGTGAAATTAACATTGTGATGAGACTCATATTGATCTTTTATATTTCTTAAAATTTCTAAAGTTTCATCAATAGTAGTTGGTTGAACAATTATTTTTTGAAATCTTCTTTCTAAAGCGCCATCTTTTTCAATATATTGTCTGTATTCATCAAGAGTTGTTGCTCCAATGCATTGGATTTCACCTCTGGCTAATGCTGGCTTAAACATGTTTGAGGCATCTAAACTGCCAGTTGCTCCTCCAGCACCAACAATTGTGTGTATTTCATCAATAAATAAAATTATATCATCATTTTTTTCAATTTCATTCATGACTGCTTTCATTCTTTCTTCAAACTGGCCACGATATTTTGTGCCTGCAACAATGCTTGCAAGATCAAGTGTTACAACTCGTTTATTATATAAAATTCTAGAAACTTTCTTCTGAATTATTCTTAAAGCTAAACCTTCAGCAATTGCAGATTTACCAACTCCAGGTTCTCCAATTAAAAGAGGGTTGTTCTTTTTTCTTCTGCTTAAGATTTGAGAAACTCTTTCTATTTCTTTTTCTCTTCCAATTACTGGGTCAAGTTTTCCTGAATTAGCTAAAGCAGTTAAGTCTCTGCCAAAATTATCAAGTACAGGCGTTTTAGATTTGACTTTTGATTTGGATTCGGATTTTATGGTAAAAGGATTCTCATCAATGGGTTCTTCATTTTCTTTCGAATCATCAGGAAATGTTTCAGATGAAGGAAGATTTGAATAATCGTCATTTGATTCAGTTAACATATATTTAAATTGTTCTTTTACCGTTTCGTAATCTAATTGAAGTTTTATTAATAATTTTGTTGTGGGATCGTTTTCATTTCTTAGAATACAAAGAAGTAAATGAGCAGTATTGATAGATTTTCCTTGAAATAGTTTTGCTTCCAGAAAAGTGGTTTTTAATGCTCTTTCTGCCTGTCTAGTTAGGTGTAGGTTTTTTTTATGATTTTGATTGAAATCATTAATTGGATTAGGTGGACTTAAAATTTCCACCTTTTTTCTTAAATAATCCAAATCAATTTCTAGAGAATTAAGAATGTTGATTGCCTTTCCGCCACCATCTCTTAACATACCTAATAGAAGATGTTCAGTTCCAATAAAATCATGACCTAGTCTTAAAGCTTCTTCTTTGCTATAAGTTATAACATCCTTTACTCTTGAAGAAAAATTGTCATCCATACTTTTAATTACTTTATAGTAAATAGACAAAAAAAAAAAATTAATTCCAAGTTTTTTTTATTGACTTTATTGTGAATTAAATAAAAAAATTTGTTAATAAAATAAATAAAAAACTAATCTATTTTTAAAAAAAAAATATGAGGTATCATTATATTTGTTAGGTTACAATTAACATAATAAAAATATTTATGAGCGAAGGAGAAAAATTGATTCCAATTAACATTGAAGAAGCCATGAAATCTGCTTACATCGATTATTCGATGTCTGTTATTGTTTCAAGAGCACTTCCTGATGTAAGAGATGGTTTAAAGCCAGTCCACAGAAGAGTATTATATGGTATGCATCAGCTAGGATTAAGAGGATCCAGTAAATTTAAAAAATCAGCTTTTATTGTTGGAGAGGTTTTAGGAAAATATCATCCACACGGAGATTCATCCGTTTATGATACGATGGTTAGAATGGCTCAAGAATGGAGCTTAAGATATTTGATGGTTGATGGTCAGGGTAATTATGGATCAGTTGATGGAGATAGTCCAGCTGCCATGAGATATACTGAAGCTAGAATGCAAAAAATTTCTGAAGAAATGGTAGCTGATTTAGATAAAGATACTGTGGATCATCAGTTAAACTATGATGATTCTATTATGGAGCCTACTGTTTTGCCTACTAAAATTCCAAATCTTTTAGTTAATGGTGCTAGTGGTATTGCTGTTGGTATGGCTACTAACATGCCTCCACATAATTTAACTGAAGTAATTGATGGAACTGTCGCATATATTGAAAATAATGATATTACTACTGACGAATTAATCCAATTTGTAAAGGCACCTGATTTTCCAACTGGAGGAATTATTTATGGTTATGAGGGAGTAAAGCAAGCTTTTGAAACTGGTCGAGGAAGAATAGTTATGAGAGCTAAAGCTGAAATTCAAGAAGTTAACGGTAGAGAATGTATTATTGTTACTGAAATTCCTTATCAAGTTAATAAGGCAGAAATGATTCGTAAAACTGCTGAAATGATTAATGATAAAAAAATTGAAGGTATTTCGACAATTAGGGATGAATCAGATAGAAAAGGAATGAGAATTGTGTATGTATTAAAAAGAGATTCTGTACCAAACGTAGTATTGAACACATTATTTAAACACACTCAACTTCAATCATCATTTAGTGTTAATAACATAGCTCTAGTCAAAGGAAGACCTCAAATGTTGAATCTTAAACAAATGATTGGACATTTTGTAGACCACAGACATGATGTTGTGGTGAGAAGAACTAAATTTGAGCTTAAGAAAGCTGAGGAAAGAGCTCACATTTTAGAGGGACTTATTATTGCTTCGGATAATATTGATAAAGTAATTTCATTAATTAGATCTTCTACAAATGCTGACGAAGCAAAAACTAAATTAATTTCTGAATTTAAATTAAGTGAAATTCAATCTAAGGCTATTGTTGA
>ERZ807291.6803-NODE-6803-length-13630-cov-7.820626_pt1 | contig 13630 bp, 11 predicted proteins | sample MGYA00521257_ERZ807291 | MGnify/ENA primary metagenome ERZ807291 (study PRJEB31413, sample SAMN03169783) | marine metagenome | biome: Marine; feature: Water; material: Subsurface seawater | place: North Sea | collected 2011-04-28 | depth 1 m m ...
TGGCAGGTCCTCAATTGGGGGGGGCGGGTAAGGCTTTCTGGAAGCATCCGGGACTTGATAATTGCCTGGCTTGAACCCGTTCAGATGAAATTGCATTGTTAGCCTCTTTTTGGTGATGGTCGCGAGCGGAAGCTTTAACGATTAATTTTTGAAACCTCTCAATAATCTGAAACATATCAGAAGTCCGAAAAAGCACACGAAGGTTCCAAGTGTATCTCCGACCATGAAAGCGAACATGGTTGGAAGGCTATTTTCTGGAATAATATCGCCTGCGAAAATAACATTGTGCCCTAATGAGTTAATAATTGAGGAAACGAATGCCACTAACATCAGCCGCCGCCATGTGTAAGTCGATATTGAACTCATCGATTGGTACAGATTTATCCCAGCTACTCTGAATGCCTCTAATGTAAACCAAGCAACGGTGCTTACTAAGCTCCAAGCAAGGAACGATTTGACAGTGAAATCTGCACTTGGCGTCAGTACAAAATGCATTATGATATTTGCAACGAACAGATATAGGATCGACCAACCACCAAATAGCCAGGCAGAAATAACCCGCACCCCGTGAAGTGGAAAGATGAGTGCGGCGAAGGTTGTAATGGCTGGTAAATAGTATTGTTGAGCCGGGACAATTACTGATTGTACCAAAATCATTGAAATTATGTAGCCGATAGAAACGAGAATAATGTTTATTAGGTGATCTTTAATGGAGTTGGGCATTTGTCTCTCGCTACGGTTGTCACGATTTGTATAAAGCGTTACTGTGATTGTGCAAGTTAGACAGTATCTTAACCTTTGGCACGATAAGGTAGTTGGATATTGCTGTGACGGTAAATGCCAAAATTAGAAAACATTCTTTCAACACCTGTATCTGCCGATAGGTCATGATTAGGAACATAATAAACACCAATGAAAGGATAACTGGTCTCTAAGTTAAAATATTAAATATTTTATTTAAATAGTTAGATACAGATATAGATAAAATTACGTAAACTATTGTTGTTATAATATGGTCGAGTAATCATAATCCGCGTGTCCGTGGTTCAAGTCCCTGTGCCGCTACCAAACTTTCAGTGTAGTCAAGAAATTTTCGGTTGATGCCTTTCCCCATTTGATGAAGCCGCATCAATCCAGAACCAATTCATTCAAGAACGTGATCGCTATGCGCGCATCTCGAACTTGGACAGCTTCACTGCATCAACCGAGCGGCGTCAATCATTGGATGATGAGATTAAGGCTGTGCGAGATTTGACGTGTTTCTGCTTTATTAACCAGATACCTGCTGCCGGCGCTGCAATAATCATGCTAAACTGCATATAAACCAGTTGAAATTTCAGATTTGTCGGTTCGTTAGTTTGAAAACGGAGTGTAAAATCAAACAGTTTGAGTTGAAATCCGCGCAAAAAAACTATCCTAACTGTTTATGAAAGTTTGGGAGTTGGAGCAGCTATAGGCGTGATCGTGTCGGTGATCGTGGCTGGTTTTTTCTACCTGGTCCAATACTCTCACACTATGGATGTTTTTGGGGACGCGCGTTTTGTCCAACTGGAGACCGACATTTTAGACTATCAAGATAGTCTTATTCATAAGTCTGAAAGCCTTTTCAATTTTGGCTTTGATGAAACTATTCGATATCACAAAATGGAATGGACCGGCGGATTCTATTTACGCAGCGCATCAAGACACCGAAAAGCTAGATATTAAGACGGGTGTCGCATCGGCGATCGCTGCGTTATTTTCAGCGGTTGGATATGCCTCTGTCGGTCAGTGTGGCCCCTTGGTCCATTTTGGATCCACGGCTGGCACCGCAGCGAAAAAATTACTTAACCTTCGAATTGGGACGGATGTGGTCATTGGATGTGGTGTCGCTGCGGCAATTTCTTCTGGTTTTGCCGCTCCGATTGCGGGGATGATTTTCGCGCATGAGGCCATTCTAAGGTATTATTCCCCATGGGCGATGGCCCCCATTGCCACCAGCGCGATTTTCGCGGCAGCAATGTAGAGCTATTTTTTCAATATACTGCATCCCCTTGAAATATTGGAAACCGGTCCGACGTTAGTAAATTCATTTTTACCCGTGGCCATTTCGGGGATAATATTCGGATTGGTCGCAATAATATTTATGCAAAGCTTGCGACACTTTGCTCGCTTGCATGGTGGCCAAAACAGACCGGTATATCAGTCAATTTTTATCGCAGCGCTGGCAGTGAGTGCTGTAAGCCTGTTCATACCTGAAGCCCTGGGCCCTGGAACTAAGGTATTGGCGTCAATACTGAACACCCAGGTTAGTTTGCTATTTATTGTGTCCTTACTGCTGGTCAAAATTGTCATTACCAGTCTTTGCCTTGGGTTCGGCTTCTTCGGCGGATTTTTTCACCGTCGCCCTTGATCGGAGCAGCAACCGGCGCCGTATTGGCAAAATGTTTTGCGCTTCTAGGGGGCCTGGTTTGGGCATGGCTTTGGCCTTAGCAGGTATGGCCTCTGTCGTTGGCACCCCACTGGCAACAGTATTTATCGTTTTGGAACTTACACTTTCTTATGAGTTCACGCTCATTGTCCCGCGTTCTGTGCATACTTAGACATCCAAAAAGATGTTCAGGACATCGAAAAATAGAACATTGTTTGATGAAAGTAGATCTGCTTGAGGCGTCATTTCTTGATTCATGTTTCCGCAGGGCGGTGCGTCACGCTTAATGCAGTTAGGTAATCCTTCCAGAAATTAATGGTGTTCAAAAATAGAGTTTTCCGGCGCAACCTGGTCATTGCGAGTTCTCATTCGTCCGACAGCACCGTCTGTGGTGCTACATCCAACTCCGCGATTAGATTGGCAAATGAAGCGCCATGCATATCACGGTCGAACCGTGTGCCTTGGACAATCGGGCGGGGAAAGCTGAACTTTATCACGCGCAAATTTGTTAAATTGTATCGTTTCAAATCTGTCACCGAAATACCTAACGCATGCGCCACTTGCTCATTTTTTACGCCCCCCAGAGCGCGCCTGTAGTCCGCATCATCCGAACAAAATATATCGATTGTTATCCAAAATGGCCCCGCATTTTTGGATCGGATTTTATGAGTGATAGCCGTCAATTTTGTCATGCCCGCACCTGTTCAACCGACAGGGAAAAGGCCTGCATTGGATCATCCAACTCCATCAAATGGTTTAGGCAAAACTCATATATTTCACCGCGGTTCATTTCATTGGGTGAAAAAGGAAAGGCGAATGTTGGCATCTCTTCGTCGTCGGTCAGTGGGTGATGCAGCAGGTAGGGGTTCAGCATTTTTGACACTTCTTTTGCGACGATTTCGCTGGGTGCTGTAATGATCCCCATAACGCCAACCTCGGATCCAATTTTGGCGTTCCAATCTTGTGCGCCCAGTGTTGCATTCAATCCGATGATACGTAATTCCAGTGTAAAATCCGCTCCGATGCGCTCGTGGGCTTTCTCGCGGCATTTTTGTTCAACAGCGTCTGTCCAAGCTTGAATGTTTCGCACATATCGGGCTTCGCGGATCAGGGCGAGGGACACACATTGATATCCGCCGCACCGCGCGCCTTCCAGTTTGACGGTGTATTTTTCGCTTGGAATCCATGTACTGCCCGTAACGCGTACGCGCCTGTCGTCTAATGCCGTATAGGTGGCGCCAGTGACATCCAAATGACCGCCCGGTTCATAGAGTTGCAGCGGGTTTGCATTTTCGTACAACATATGTGCCGAAACCGTGTAGGGGGTTGCCCTTGCGATTTGCCCCATTGGTTCAACGGTAAACCCATCCGCGTCAAATGTTATCATTATCGTTCCGGAGGACGGATTTGTCGAAGCCAAAGCACCGCATTCCCCAATTTTTGCACCATGCCAAGCTCCTCCCGCATGGCACCCCCGCGCAAGTGGGAGCGCCGCAATTGTTGCGGTGTCTGTTGCACGCCCGGCAATGATTATGTCAGCGCCTGTTTTCAGGGCGGCTTGGATCTGTTCCGCACCTGCCAGTGCGACGATATTGGAGCAGCTTTGCAAAAGGTCATGATCAATTTCGATGGCCGGTTCTAATGGGGTGATACGCCCCTGTTGAAAGGCGTTTAAGACTCGATCAATGGGTTGGCCGGATTTCAAAACAGCAACTGTGACGTTCTGATCTGTTTCTTTTGCAATTTCTTTGGTGATATCGAGAAACCAATCGACAGCATCATCTGCACCGCATGTGCCAGCGGTTCCGATGACCAGTGGTACATTGGCAATCGTGCGGGCTTGCATCAGTTCGCGCCATTCTGATTTGATCGAACTGCGCGAATATTTTGATGTACCTGTTCCTAGATAATGCGGCCCGCTGTCGGTTGACCCTCCATCGATGGCGATCAGATCAGGTTTGTGCTCAATCCCTCGCATAAACGCGTCGCGATCATATCCCAGCCCGAGCGCGCCGGATGGGATCAAAATTTTGGTGGTGACAGATTTATCCACAATGCCTCACGTCCTGGTTACGAACCCAGAATAGAATGTAAATCTGACACGTTGCTGACAGCGGTTTCAATCGATCAATCTTGCATAATGGCATTTTCCCATTCAGCGATGAAATTTTTTTTCTTGAAGTAATCTAAATATACCAACAACCCTGGACCCATTGAAATGCGATAAAGCGTACTTTGTTCTGCCTCTCCAAGCGATTGGGTTTTTAGCAGCGGTGACACGCCAGAGGGGTAGGTTTGAGCGAGGACAAAATCTAGGAAATTTGCTGCCAAAACGGGTTTCTTTGACGTCTTGGGGATCAGCATTGTACGCAACATCACGATCGAAAAATCAGACGGCAGAATGATTGTAAACTTGTCTTGGTGTGGGCTTTTTTCTGCGTAACTTGCCAATACATTGTAGGCCACGGCTAAATCGCCGTTTACAACATCGGTGATCATTTCGGATGCGCAACAGTAAAGCGTCGGATCAAGCCTACCCATCACTTCGGTCAATCGCCAATACGTATCTGACACGCGTGCGTCTTGGGTTGCAAATAAATAGCCTGCGCCAGATTTGCGAATATCGTATGTGCCAACACGCCCTTTGAAACGATCAGGGTTTTGTCTCAAGGCGGTGATCAATTTTTGGCGATTTTGGGGAATGGGTAGACCGTCGAACAGGGCGTTAGAAATAACAAAGCCCGCAGGTTCTTGAGTAAAGGCATAAACCATATCATTCCAAACTGCCCAATCCGGCAGATTTTGGGTCGTAGGGGAGATATGTTCACGCGCAAGCCCATCATTTGCAAGTTTGGTTTGCAAATCCATGGCGCTGGAAATCACGATATCAAATGGCTGCTTTTCCCGCACAATCGCATCCATGACTTCGGTGGAACTGGCCACGGTATAGTCAATCGCCAAATCAGGGCGAAAGGCGCGAAATGACTCGATAACCGGCGTGAAATAATTGATATCGGCGGTGGAAAGAATCCTAATTGTATCACTGTCTGGTTGAGTGCCAAAAACTGCACGAGCTTCGATTTCAAAGGCGCTGGCGACACTGGCCGAGAGCCATATTAGAATGGGAAGGATAATGTGACGCATGCGCCTGCTCCTGAGTTATTCGTGAGTGTGATGTGACCCCGGTGAGCGCGCATGATGTCATCCACTATGGTCAATCCAAGGCCTGATCCGACAATCCGATCGGCATTTCTGCCGCGTTCAAATCGTTGGAGCAATCGATCAATTTCGGTTGCGTCAAATCCGCTCCCTTCGTCGCGCACATGGATATGTACAAAACCCTCAGAATGATCCAATTGCACAGTGATATCTGTGTCCGCATCGGTATATTTGATAGCGTTATCCAAGACATTTTGAATTGCGTTTTGAACCAGAATTGGATCGCCTTGAATTTTGGTGCGCTCCATTTTTTTTGCAACAATTTCGAGATCCCGCAATTCGGATATCGGGTGTAAGCGGTTAGCTACATCTACGATAAGTTCGTCTAATTGAATGCTCTCCCGTGCCAGATTATCTGTTCGAACGGAGACCATCGCATGATCCAGCAACTGTCCGGCGGTGCGTGAGCTTTCATCAACGGCGCGGATCATTTCCCGCACGGCTTGACGATTTTCTTCCTTTTTGACCCGTCTGAGGATGACCTCGGCTTGGGTGCGGACAATGGCCATAGGTGTGCGTACGCGGTGTGCAGCCTCTGCGATAAAGTCTTCCGAACGGGACAGGGATTTTTGTAATCGGGTCATGAGGGAATTTAGAGATAATACAAGCGGGGCCATTTCGGTCGGGACGGGGGCCGCTAAAGGGCGTAAATCACTTGGGCCGCGACGCGAAACGGACCCCGTTAAACGGTGCAGGGGACGGATCGTGGTTTGCGCGATTACCATGGCAATAGCCATGGAAAGTAGGAAAAATCCAAATCCAACCGCCAGAGATATTCGTGAGATGCGAGCAATCGACTGGTTTAGGCCAGTCAGTGTTTGAGCCACAGAAATTTCCAAATAGGCTTGTCCATCTAGCGCTGAAAAATTCCGCCATGTGGATGCGATACGAATATCCTCGTCCAGATAGGTTGTTGACTGGAATGCTGTGACATCGCTTGGAGGTGTGATTCGCGGTAAGTCAGAATACCCGGACAAAAATTCATCATTTAACCTGATCGCATAAAATGCGCGTTCGTCCGTGACACTGTCCAACATTGAGAGCGATGAATAGGGCAGATCAATCGAAATCTCCCCCTCAACAACGCGGGCGCTGTCCAAAATTGAAATGGCAGATGCAGCCAGGATGTTATCTTGGCTTTCTTGCGCGATTTGTTCGGCGACAGATTGCACAACCACAAATAATAAGATTGCAATGCAGGCCGCACTCACAAGCAACATAATTAATAGCCGCTGTCTGATTGATCCTTGGATGTTTGGGAGGCTTACTGACATTCCAATTTGTACCCCAACCCACGCACAGTTGTGATGAACACGTTTGATCCACTCAAGTGTTTTCTAAGACGGCCAACATACACCTCGATCGCGTTTTCCGACGCTTCAACATCATAGGAAAAAAGACGGTCCAATAGGTATGATTTTGGGAAAATTTGATTTGGGGCCGTTATGAAAATCTCGAACAATCGCAACTCTTTTGTACGCAATTCCACCTGAGCGCCATTGACTCTCAGCGTTGCTGCGAGGGAATCAAATTCGATTTCGCCCAGACGAATTGTGTTGTCTGCCGCCCCCGTTTGACGCCGCAGGACAGCACGGCAGCGCGCTTCAAGTTCCGCAAAATCGATCGGTTTCACCATATAATCATCTGCACCCAAATCCAAAATTCTTACGCGATCCGACACCTCAGATCGGGCTGTCAAAACGATCACAGGTGTGCGCGATTTGGTCGATCGATGCTGCTCTAAAAAGCTGCGACCATCCCCATCGGGCAGCATTATATCTAATAAAATAAGGTCGTATTCCGCAGTGGCCGTATAAGCCCAGGCTGTTGTTAGGTCGGCTGCGTGATCCACTACATGACTGTCCAAACTTAGGCGCTGGATGACAGCATTTGCTAAGGCTTGGTTATCTTCGATCAAAAGAAAGCGCATGATTGGATACAGCCCCAGCTTTATGTGTCAGGTTTGTGTCAGATTCATCTTCCAAGCTGCCTAAGCATGCGCGGGATGTTCCGCGAATGTCAAATGGGAGGAAATCAACATGAAATTGAAATTCGGTCGTCGCGCCTTTATCGTCGCTGCCACTGCTATTGGTCTTGCAGGACCCGTAACTGCGGGTGGCCATCAGGTTTTGGAGAGCATCCACTTTTTAATCCCTGGCGGTGCAGGTGGTGGCTGGGATGGCACAGCACGCGGCACAGGCGAGGCGCTCACCCAAGCTGGTTTGGTTGGCTCCGCATCCTATGAAAATATGTCAGGTGGTGGCGGTGGTAAGGCCATCGGTTACCTGATTGAAAACGCAGATAGCCAGCATGGCACATTGATGGTGAATTCAACACCTATCGTCATTCGTTCACTGACCGGCGTTTTCCCACATAACTTCCGCGATCTAACATTGGTCGCAGGAACAATCGGTGATTACGCAGCAATGGTTGTCGGTGCCGATAGCGACATCAACAACATGGCAGATTTGGTTGCGGCCTATGATGCAGATCCATCTGGCACGGCTATCGGCGGTGGTTCTGTTCCAGGTGGTATGGATCACCTTGTTGCAGCGATGGTGATGGAAGCGGCGGGCAAAGACGCCCTAAACGTAAAATACATCCCCTATGATGCGGGCGGCAAAGCAATGGCCGCGCTGCTGTCTGGGGAGATCAAAGCGCTTTCAACTGGTTTCTCAGAAGCCGTAGCACTGGCTCAAGCGGGTGAAGTCAAGATTATTGGTGTCACATCAGATGAGCGTGTCGCTGCGATGGATAGCGCGATGACCATGAAAGAGCAGGGCATCGATACCTCCTTCGTGAACTGGCGCGGTTTCTTTGCGGCACCTGGCTTGCCTGCAGACAAATTGGCGATGTATCAAGATGCAATTGCGAAGATGTATGAAACACCCGAGTGGGAAGCAGTTCGCGCGCGCAACGGTTGGGTCAATATCCATAATTCTGGTGATGACTTCATGACATTCCTGGAAAGCCAAGAAAAAGTAATCGGCGATCTGATGAAAAAATTGGGTTTCTTATAAGCCTGAAAACAAAGCGGCGTGACCCGCATGACGAAAGGCCGGTCGATTGATCGGCCTTTCAACCTTCGGAGGTGGATAAAATGGCATTAGATCGTTGGGTTGCGTTAGTATTGTTGGGGATATGTTTGATCTACGGCTGCACCGCATGGTTCACGATGGATAGCGCGTTGCCACCAATTATGAAACGTCTGGCTGTATGGCCATCATCCTTTCCCAAGGTGCTGTCAATCGCTGGCATTATCTTGTCGTCAGTTGTCTTGCTGGGCGTTGAAAAAGGCGAGGAAAAGATGGGGGACATCGATTATCGTCGCCTACACGAATACAAATTGGGTCAGGCACTAGTGTTATTGGGTTTAATGGTCGCCTATGCGATATTATTGCGCCCAGCGGGGTTTTTGCTGGCGACGTCTGGATTTTTGATCGGCGGGTCAATGATCCTTGGGGAACGACGCTGGTTCGTAATGATCGTGGTGTCCACGATTGCGACGTTTGGGATTTGGTATCTTGTCCAAGAGGTACTCGGCATCTTCCTACGTCCACTGCCATATTTTATGGGGACTTGATTGATGCTTGAAGGAATTTTGTTAGGCCTTTCCACCGCCTTGTCGTTCCAAAATATGTTTATGGTAATCGTAGGGTGCTTGATTGGTACATTTATTGGCATGTTGCCCGGTTTGGGCCCAATGTCGATTATCGCCATTATGATCCCTGTTGCGATTACAATTGGAGACCCGACGACGGCTCTAATTCTATTGGCTGGCGTCTATTATGGAGCGATTTTTGGCGGCTCTACATCTTCGATATTGTTGAATGCACCTGGTGTCGCTGGCACTGTTGCAACAAGCTTTGACGGGTATCCAATGGCACGCAAAGGCAAGGCGGGCAAGGCCCTGACCATTGCCGCGATTGCCTCCTTCGCTGGGGGAACGATTGGGGCGATCCTATTGATGATTTTTGCCCCGATGCTGTCCTCAGTCGCGCTCTTGTTCCATTCGGCCGAATATTTTGCGCTCATGATTGTGGGTCTATCTGCCATCGCGGCCTTTGCGGGCACGGGACAAGTGTCGAAGGCATTGTTGATGACGGTTCTTGGCCTGATTATGGCGACCGTCGGTGAGACTGCACAATTCAATGCGCCGCGCTTTACCATGGGATTGATGGATTTACAGTCAGGATTTGGTTTCATTACTTTGGCAATGGCGATGTTCGCACTGCCCGAGGCGTTGTATCTGGTCTTAAAACCATCGCGCGCCGCTCAGGGCGAAGGTGGCGAGATTAAGGATTTGCGCATCACGCGCGACGAGGCGAAGCAAATCGCACCTGTCATTGGACGACAATCGTTGCAGGGCTTTTTCATTGGTGTTTTGCCGGGGGCAGGGGCAACCATTGCATCTTTCTTGGGCTACGCGGTGGAACGGAACATTGCAAAAGCCGATGAGCAGAAAGAATTCGGAAACGGATCGGTCAAAGGATTGGCCGCACCTGAAACCGCCAACAACGCCGCCTGTACCGGATCTTTTGTTCCTTTGCTGACCTTGGGCATTCCAGGGTCGGGTACGACCGCAATTTTGCTCGGGGCGCTGATTGCACTAAATGTAACTCCGGGGCCGCGTTTGATGGTGGATGATCCGCAGATTTTTTGGTCTGTGATCATTTCAATGTACATCGGCAATTTGGTTCTTTTGATCCTCAATCTGCCACTGATCCCATATATCGCCAAGGTTCTGGCTGTTCCGCGCAATTTTTTGATCCCCTTCATTCTATTCTTTACTTTGATGGGGGCCTATATTGGGCAAAACAATTCAACGGAATTACTGATTTTGGTTGGGTTTGGTGCTTGCGCGACAATCCTCAAATTTGCGGATTATCCTTTGGCGCCTTTGTTGATAGGTTTCATTCTGGGCACTATGCTTGAGGACAATTTTTCCCGTTCAATGAACTTATATGATGGTGCCTCATTCATTTGGGAACGTCCGATGACTTTGGGTTTGTTGGTCCTTTCCTTGGTATTGGTGGTACTGCCATCCTACCGTGCGCGGCGTATGCGCATTAAGGCGGCTGGAATCGCAGATGGCGACTAAGTTCCTAGAGGGCGTTCGGGTCCTGGATCTCACGAACGTCTTGGCGGGTCCCTATTGTTGTTACCAATTGGCACTGATGGGGGCAGAAGTCGTCAAGGTGGAACGACCGGGATCTGGTGATTTAGCCCGCGTGCTGGGCGCGGATCCTGATCGCAACGCGCAGGGCATGGGGGTCAGCTTTCTTGCGCAAAACGCGGGGAAGAAATCGATCACATTGGACATGAAACATCCCCGTGGGAAAGATCTGTTGAAACAGCTAGTCAAAAAAGCAGATGTTTTGGTGGAAAATTTTCGCCCAGGTGTCATGGCGCGTTTGGAACTGAATTACGAGGTATTATGCCAAGAAAATCCCAATTTGATCTACTGTGCGATTTCCGGTTTTGGCCAAACAGGTCCGCGCAACGGCGACCCTGCTTATGATCAGATCATTCAGGGCTTCACAGGGGCGATGTCCATAACGGGGTCCCCTGAAACCAAGCCTTATCGCGTGGGATACCCAATCGCCGATACGTCAGGGGGAATGGCCGCGGCGATGACGATTGCGGCGGCATTGAACGCACAACCGCGCGGCGCATTTTTAGACGTTTCCATGACAGATGCTGTTTTATCTGCGATGGGATGGGTTGTGTCCAATTATTTGATTGCGAACACGGAACCGGCAGCCCATGGCAATGAAAATACCACCTCCGCGCCCTCCGGTACTTTTGCGACCGCTGATCAACCTATCAATATTGCTGCAAATCGAGATGAACAATGGGTATCACTGGCTCTGCACATAGGACGACCTGAGTTGTTGGATCATCCAAATTATGTGACTCGCGACATGCGCAAAGCGCACAGACATGCGTTACGCCATGAAATCGAAACCGTTTTATCCACGCGCCCAGCGGATGATTGGGTTGCCGAATTCAACGCGATCGGTGTGCCAAGTGGTCCCGTGTTAAGCGTTCCGCAGGTTTTGGATGATGCACAAATTGCGCAACGCGATGTGATTGCCACTGTCTCTCGGGATGACGAAAATATTAAGGTGATGACGGGGCCTGCAATCATTGATGGACAGCTCCATCATCCACTAATTTTTTAGCTGTGACGCGTGAGCATTGAGCAAGCTTTAGATGCATTTCATTATGATATTAAGACAACAACGTTTGTAACGGTAAACAATAATAAGCGAGCGGCCCATGGCGCAAAAACTCTTTCAATGGTAACTTTGAGTTTTAGTGTATCTGCTTTCACAAGCCTTATAATTATTGCTTGGTTTGGACGAGTTACAACTCGCTTAGTGAGGCGCAATGATACATCAGCTGTACAAGCGTCACACGTAATCCCGATGGTTCGCATTGGCGGAGTTGCAATTGCGATCTCTTTAATTGCGGCTGCTGCATGCTCGTACAGTATGAACGGTTGGAGTGACTTTGATTTATTGCTTGTAAGTGCATTACCTGTTTTTTCGGTCGGCTTAGCTGAGGATCTTGGATATTTTGCAAGACCACGTCGAAGGCTGTTTACGCAGCTGTTTCGGGAGCTGCGTTTATTGTCTTAATGGGAGAATGGATCGCGCAATCAGGCATTCCTGGGCTGGACTTCATCCCTCAATCGTCACTTTTTGCGATAGCTTTTTAGGTTTTCTTGGCCGTTGGCATAAGCCATGCCCTTGATCTTATCGATGGTCTTAATGGGCTTGCAGGGTTCACTGCGCTTGCATTAGCCCTCTAACTCGCCACCATTGCACATCAATCAGGGCTTATAGAACATCGTGATATTCTTCTCACTGTTGCAGCCGCTATTGCAGGCTTTTTGGCTTTAAAATTTTCATTTGGAAAAATTTTTCTGAGTTACGCGGGAGCCTATGTAATTGGCCACTTTCTTGTTTGGGTGTCGGTGTCAATTTTGTGGAACGCCCCAAATGTGACATCGTTTACAATGTTACCGGTATTCTTTTGGCTAGTCGCAGACATGTTGCTGACGATCACGCGGCGCTTAGCGCTTGGAAAAACGATCTCACAGCCAGCCAGATTGCATTTTCATCACCTGGTAATGCGCGGTATTGAAATTTCTGTCTCAATGCGCAACACGACAGATAGCAAACTCGATGGCGACTTTAGTAGCGTTGCCTTTCATTGTTGCTCCTATGATTACAGGCGTTCTGTTATATGTGGACCGTGGCAATGCAGCCATCGCATGTGTAGTCTTTGCGGTGTTTTTGATTGCAACCTACAAACTGGGCGATTGGCTTGCACCAAAGCTGCATCGTTTTGCTGGCCCCAAAATACCCAAACTGTGAACAGCCGTTGAATGAAAATCGTGTGAAGGTGCAAAGAGCACTGTTGATCCTGGTGGTTCGAAGTACTCATTCAAGTTTTGAAGTCTAACGCCCAAAACGCATCCAATCACGTTCAACGTGCACTGTTCAGAATGTAAACCCACTTGTCTGGATCATTTAGGCAAACACCTTAAAACAAACGCTAATGAGCGGACGCATGATAGCAAGACCGCACCATTGATCCTAAAACCATATTATCAGCACGCTCTTCTTAAGAGTGATCGCTCCAGAGTTGTCACGATCCGATCCTGATCGTTCTCCGTTAGACCAAAATATAATGGGATTGATATACTTTTTCTGTAATATGACTCTGCGTTTGGAAATTGTCCTAATTTGAATCCCATACGGCGGTAATACGGGTGTCTATGAACTGGGATATAATGTAAATTCACTCCAATACCGGCTCTTCTTAGGTCATCAAAGATCTTAGAATGATGGATTTCAGGGACTTGTATGACGTAAAGATGCCAGCTGGAACCTGTGGATCCAGCTTGTATTGGCCGCTGTACTGGAAGATCTGCCAACATCTGGTCATAGCGAGCAGCAATCGCTGCGCGGCGGTCCACAATTTCTGTAA
>ERZ807291.6805-NODE-6805-length-13620-cov-4.819757_pt1 | contig 13620 bp, 12 predicted proteins | sample MGYA00521257_ERZ807291 | MGnify/ENA primary metagenome ERZ807291 (study PRJEB31413, sample SAMN03169783) | marine metagenome | biome: Marine; feature: Water; material: Subsurface seawater | place: North Sea | collected 2011-04-28 | depth 1 m m ...
GTAATCAAAATAATTTGTAACGTTTTCAATCTTAATTTTTTTAATTAATTAATATTTAATTAAATCTTTTAGATAAAAAATGCTAATTTTTTTTATTGCGTCGGAAGCTCCTTGTTCTTGGCAAATAGAATTAATATATCTTCCATCGAAATATGTCCATTTCAGGGGATCCATAAATTCATTATCAATATTATGACCAGTCATTATATACTCACAATTATAAAGACTTGCAGCTTCAAAAAGACTTTTATAAATTCCAAGTTCAGTTATTGTGTCAACATCAGGAACACTAGCAAAAAATAAACTTCTTTGAACAAGACTGAAGGATTTCCAATTAGCCACTGACGTATGTAGGTCAATACCAAGTTTTAAACAGACATTTTTAATATTACGGTTTGATAGGTCGGTATTCCATCCATTATCATAATGGACAGCTAATGGGTTTAAATTAAGTTTTTTCTTAAGGGTATATAATAAAAAAGTACTATCACGGCCACCACTAACTCCGGCAATACAATCATATTTTTTACTTTTTTTTTTTATATTTTCTAATTTTGATAAAAAAATTTCTTTAGACACTAACTTGTTATTAATTTTTTTAATATCATCATACATTAAACAATATTTACAAATACCTTTGCTATTAAAATAAATATCAGGCACAGTTTCATCCATTACACATTGTGAACAAATAATCATTTTTAAAAATATTTTTTTAAACTATTTATAAACAATAATGAAAAAAATAATACATTAAAGAAAATTGCAGCTCTAATAATCAAAGACACTACTAAACTTTCTTCAGGTAGTATCGACAGAAAATTTGACATAAATACAACTGCTCCCTCTAAAATACCTATAGATGATGGTGTTACAGAAAAGTAATTTGCAAATGATGCTGTTAACGAAACAATTAAAGACTCTACAGGATTATTTATGCCAAGAGATAAAAAAGAAAGATAGAAACTTATATAATAAAATAAAATAAGTATTATACTTAAACAAAGTATTAGTGTGACATTTTTAATTTTCAGTTTTATTTTTAATATAAAAAAATAAAAAAAATAAAGACATCCCACTTCAAAAAAAATGATTAAAAATTTAAAAAAATAATTTAAATCAAAGAAGTAACTAATTAAGATCAAAAAAAGTATAGAAAAAACTAGACTTAATTCAAATAGCAAGAAATATAATAAAACTTTTCCATAATTTTTCAATTTAAAATTATGTTTTTTTTTTAAAAAAAAAGCTCTCCATGCCGTCCCTGAAAAAGGAAAAATTAAATTAAATAAATAAGTAAAATTTAATAACATAAAATTTTCTTTTTTAGTAATTATGATCTTATAATTTTTTAGAAGTAGGTAAAATATTAAAGACTCTGTATATAAAAAAATCATTATAAAAAAAATGACAAAACCTAAAAAAAAATAATTTAACTTTGTGAAAGTATATAAAAAAATATCTATATCAATAAAATGAAATATTAAATAAACAACAGTTATTAGTAATATTATCTTGAAAAGAACTGAAAAAAATTTCATGTCCTAATAAAATTAATAATTTGTGAGATCAAAAGTGAAAATAAGAAATAATGTGCTATAATATAATAGCTTAGACCAAGTGACGGTGGAAAAATCAAACAATAAAGTGCACCTGAAGAAAATAAAATAATAAGATATATATATTGCCATGATTTATTTTTTAATAGTGAAATAACTGTTAAAAAATATAATATTAAAAAGAACTTGATAAGAAGATTATTATCAAAAGTAATTTTAAATAAAACTAAATTAAATTGAATTGGTGATAAGTTATTTAATGAATAATTTAATCTGTTATATATTAATTTAGGAATCAAATAATTGTCTTCCTTAGCTAATTTAATAATTTCGTCTTTAAAATAACCATCATAACCATCAATTTCATTCACTGGGTGTAAATTGTATCCATTTTTAGATTTCTTAGACATAATTTCAGTAACAATGAAATTTTTTCTCTCCAAAACTGCATTACCCTCGTCATCATGCCAAAAACCGAAATTTAGCTTGGTTTTAAATTCATTTAAACCAACATAAATTGGGAAAAATCTCTCATGAAATTGCAACTGAACATCTAAATACTTTCCATTATTTGCAATTAAAATATTTTTCGTTTTATTTAACTTATCATCAACTATATTTTTAAAAATTACATTTAATAAAATAAAAAAAATTATTGAAATGGATATTATTAAACTTTTTTTTACGATATTTAATTTAAGAAAGAAAAAAGAGAGGAAGAAAGGAAAAATAAAAATAATAAAATTACTTCTCACAAATATAAAAAAAGAAATTATGCACACACATAAAATTGAATATAAAATTACATAATAAAAATATTTTTTGCTTTTATCTAAATTTGTTAAAAAAATATAAAAACTTGATAATAATAATAATATTGAAATAAAAATTCCAAAGACATTTTCATTTTGATAAACCTCATAAATTTGAAATGGATTACTACTAATTAGATAGCAAAAAAATGTTCCTAGTAAATATTTTTTTTTAATGAAAAAAGACAGTAATGTTAAAAATAATGCAAAGTTAAAAAAAATAATATTAAATGTTTTTACACTTGGATCTAAAATATTTTTAAAAATAAATGCGTCAAAATAAAATAAATAATTGATAAAAAAACCTCCAAATCTCACGATGTGTCCCTCTTCCATTACTAGCGATTCTATATTTGATAATTTTTCTAATGCTTTTTTTTTAGAAAGATCTTTTATGGTAGGTTTAACTAGTGACTTAAGTGGATATAAATCTAGATAATAATCAAAATAAAAGAAATCGTTCTTTTTTGGAAACAATCCAGTTTCTGCATTTGACTGATAAATGTTATTTCGATCTGATTGCAGTGAATGGTTTGCAATATTGATAAACACAATAAATAGAAAAGCACTCAAAAATTTATACAGAAACGATTTCGTCATAAAATTTTAATTAACTTTAATTTAAAAAGGTTGCTGCTTATAATATCTTTTTCAGAATTCAGGATTTTAAGTAGAAAAGTCATTTCTTTATTTGACTTTTTTTTTAATCTTACAAACTCTTTTTTTGAAAAATTGTTACCAACTATTATTCTATAGCCATAATTATCTTTATAATCTTTTGTAATTAGATAAAGATTATTATTTTTATAAATTAAATTTCCTTTAATTTTATAAACCAAACCTCTTTTAAAAGGGGTTTGTTCAAGACTTGCATTAAGATCCTTAATGTCATAATGTTTAGGTGGATTCATTATAAATATAATAAATATAATTAATAAAAATAAATCTAATTTATTAAATTTCTTAATATTTAATAAACCAGTTTTGTATGAAAAAATTTTTAACATTTTTAAAAAAAGATTATTTGATATTTCTTGTTAAAGTATTGAGTTTATTTATCATAAGTTACATTTTTTTGGTGTTTTCATTAAATTATTTAGAAAAATTTTTAATCAATCTTAATATTAATAGTTTCCTCAATAATTACAAAGAGGAAATTTTACGTTTTCTATCATCTGAAGACATCAAACAGCTTATTAAAAATATTTTAAATAAATAATTATTTTTTATTGTACAAGAAATCAAATTTAGAAAGACTTTTTTCTAGTAACTGCAAATATGAATTATTGATTTTTTCATGCGTCGGAAAACATATTATTGATTGCTGTAAAAGATTGCAATTTTTGTAAGAATTAATTTTCAATGGATTTGAATACCAATAAGCTCTAATTTCAAATCCATTATTAAACAAATACTTTATAAGTTTTTTTTTTAAATCTTTTTTAACTAGTACTGGATACTCTAATTTTGTACTTAAAGTGTTAATGGAAATATCATTAATGAAATCAAATTTATCAAATATCTTTACATATCTATTTGAAACTTTAATTCGATGTCGTTGCCGTTTAGTAAAACTATTAATAGATTTTAAACCGAAATAAGACAGTTTTTTATTAAATTTAAAATTATAATCATGAGTTATTTTCATGTTAATTTTTTTTCCATAATTAGGATATATTAATTTTGATAGATACTTATGCTTATATAAAAAATTTTTAAAGATCGCAAAGGTAAAAAAATTATAAATATATTTATTACATAAAAAATTACTTAAAATAATCAAGTACACAACTTTTTTTATATAAAATTGCGTACTTGATTCTATTAAATTTTTATTGATTTTCTCTAACTGATTAAAATCTTTTTTATTTTTACACGTTACCATGCCACCATTAATAGTAGATAAATTTTTTTGATAGTTAAAGCTATAAAAACTATAATCACTTTCTGTTCCAAACAATTTGTTATTGAATTTTGATCCTAAATTTATAGCATGATCATTAATTAATAAAACTTTAGTTTTATTTAACAGATTCTTAATTTTGATGAAGTCTTTTTTTTTTGTAAATAAATGTGTCAACAATACTGCAGAAATTTTTCTGCTTTTTATTTCTTTTTCTAATTTTTTATATTCGGGCAATCCTGTGGTAATATCAATATCAATAAATTTTATTTTAAAACCTGAATAATAGATACAATTAATAACCTCTGTTAATGTATAGGGTGACATCAAAATAATTTTTTCTTTTGTGAATTTTTTTTTAATCAATTGTAATATTAGATATAACCCTACTCTACCTTGGCTTACTAAAAAAAAATTCTTAAGTTTAAATAATCTTTGAATTTTACTTACAAACAAAAAATAATTATTCTTATTAAAATTTATATAATTGAATAAATCTAATAAATTTATTTTAATATGAAATCTTGAAATTTTATTAATAAATTTCATTTTTTAACTTATTCACCAAATATTCCCCCACTTTTTTTGAACCCATTTCATTTAAGTGGAAACCATCATGAAAATCCCCTACGTCTAAATTAATATTTTCAAAACCATTAATACAAATAGATTCGGCTATCATTTCACAATGTTGCATAATTCGGTCACTTATAACTTTGTTTCTTAAATAATTAAATTGAATAAAATTTTTATAATTTATGGAATTACTTTTAATTAATTTTATCTCATCATCATAGTCTAATACTTTATTATAAACAAAAACATCATCATTTTTTTTATAACCATAAGCGCGCGGTATTGTGACAAATATAACCTTACTTTTAAAATTTTTTTTTACAACTTTTGTAATTTCTAACAAATCATTATTTGTTAGATGCTGTTGTTTTTTTAGTGCCTGTGAAACAAGATTATAATCCATTAAGGTATAGTTTTTTTTCAAATAGTTATTTTTATCTAGAATTGGATCATAACTTATCATATTTGATTTAAATAATTGTATATAATAATTTTTATTTGTTATTAATAATTTCAAATTTCTAAACGCTTCAATCAATTTTTTAAAAAAAAATGAATTCTTATTTAAAAAAATAAATACTTTATTTTCACTATTCCATAATCTTAGACTTCTATTAATATAATTGTTATCAATTGATCCTTCATTAGCCCCTATAATGAACATAAAATAATCAGCTGATAAATTGGTTTTTTTTAACAGATTGAGTGTTTTAAGTATTCCCGAAGTGCTATGACCATCATTACCATAATTTGCAATTTTAATATTAATATCTTTTTTGAGGTAATCTAAAATAGTTTTCCCCTCTGTTATTGTTGATTGCAAAACAATTCCACTACCAAATGATATCATAAATAAATCGTTAATTTTGTTTGAATTATATCTCATTCCAAATTTGTTTAGATTATATTTTATTTTTTTATCCCCTGAATGAATTTTATTATAAAATATATAATTATTATCTTTATAAGTAGTTTTTATTATATGAAATGGATTTGAATTAAGCCAGTATCCATATTTTAATTCACATATCAAAACAATTAAAAATAAAACTGTAAAATAAAACTTAAAAAATCTCATCTTTTAAATTTTCAAATAAATAAGACCCAATTTTATTAGCTCCACTTGGTTTATTATGTGCAAAGTCATGATAATCTGTATTTTTCAGATTTAGATTATTGTGTAAATTCAAACATATATTGTTAACATTTACCTGACACGCACTTATTATAGTATCTGAAAATATTTTCGGAAGATAATAATTAATTTTTACATCATGTTTTTTTCCAACCCCAATTAATGATGTATCAACTATTGGTTTATAGAAAACTTTGATTTCATTATTTTCTTTAAACGAAGTGGCTTTTTGTTGTGTCACAAAAATTGCTCTAGCATTATATTTTTTGTTAACAATTCTAGCTAACTCTAATATATTTTTTCTGGTATTTTCTAACTCTAATATTAAATTTTTCTTGAGTTGAAGTTCGTAATTTTTATCTTCCTTAATAGTAATATAATTTATATCTTGTAGTTCTTTCTCAAATGGTAAATATCCATTTAAATGCCATTTTTGAAATTTTTTTGGATTTGTAATTAATGTCCCTAAATATACTCTTGTTTCTAAAATTTTGTTAACTATTGCAGAGGAATTAAATATTTTTAGTATAAGATCGTTTTTTATGCTCCATGTTCGATCATAATGTTCTGCTTTAATACCTTCATTTACGCCCACAAAAAATAAAAAATATTTTGGTTTTATTTTTAATTTACTAAATCTATTATTTAAAGTGTGAATATGTGATTTTGTTGAATGAGCATCTTCTCCTGCATTTAATATATATATATCTTTGTTCCTCTTTTCTTTAAATAACTTGTACATAATATCTTGAAATGTTTTACCATCAGTAATAGTTGATTGCACTGTAGTGCTACCTCCAAGAGTTACAATGTCCAGGTTATCAAGTGAATTGTTTTTCAATTTCCCTCTAAAGCCCAATCGATTTAAATATACTGTAATCTTCTTATCCTCTTTTGATTTATACCAGATATTATTTATTATTAAGGTGGTTTCCTTAAATTTTTTGAGATCAGTTAAGTTTTTAGTGTCTGTCCAATTACCTAAAAATAATTCATAAATAAAAAATGATGTCAATATGGGAAAGAGAAACATAGCAGCACACTTGCTAAATCTTTCTTTTTTTAAGGCAAATGATAATAAAAATAATGGTGTGATAAAAAATAAGGCTCTAAAATCTATAATTGATTGATTAACTGTTTCTAAAAATTTAATAATTAAAAATATTAGGAATATGCATAAAAATAATATAAATATTCTGTATTTATTTATGAATAAATATTTTAACATATCTTTATTATTAACAATTATTTTTTTCTTCGTGTTAGTTATTTTTTCAAATCCAGTTTTTGGAAATTTAATCTTTTTAATTAATACGCTTCTTTATGGATAAATCTAAGAATATTTGACTTAGGATTAACCAGAATATTAATGACAAATTATATCTATTGGAAAATAGATAATCTTCAAACAAAAATATAAAAAAAATATTAAATATAATAAATAAAATTTCTAATTTTTTATATATTATCAAATACATTAAAAATAACAAAAAATTAATAATTATTAGAAAAATAAATTTTTTACTAATAATTGCAAAGCTTAACCAGCTATTATGCGTTGATTGTACATTTTGGCCAATCATATTGTAGGTTTGAAAATCGAAATTTAATAAAGCATCAGAATCTAATAAGTTTTTTCCACAATCAATTATATTATTTTTAAAATCAAAATTTTCTTTGCAATCTAACAAGTATTGTTCTGAATTAATTACACTCAAATACATAAGAAATTGATTATTTATATCTGGAAAAATATATCCTTTTGGTGTTAACATATAGTCTTTTCCAATCACTTGAAGTCTAATTTCATTTGAAAAGCTATATATATCTAAACCTTTCACCAGTTCTAAAATTTTAAGTTTTATAATTGATAATCTAAAAATCAATCCCATATAATAATTATAATATGTATCAGAGATATTATGGCTATAGGGGTCAAATGTATATGAGTCTTTTAAAGATTGAAAATAATTAGCACTTTTAAATGATAAAATTGAAATAACTTCAGTCATCAGATTATTGTAATTACTTGATGTTGCTAAATAACCATATTCAATTTTAATAAATTCTTCACTCATTAAATTAGAAAATAAAACTTCGTAAATAAAATTAATTACAAATATTAAATTATCATAAAAAAAAAATATTCCTGAGATAATAAAAATTATTGAAAAAATTAAAGTAATTAAAGTAATTAAAAAAAACTTTGGGGTATTTTCTTTTAAAAAAAAAGAACTTAATAATAAAAACATAGTAATTTTAGAAAAAGTATTTTCAGAAAAAAAAATCAAAAAAATAATTATACAAATTTGCAAAAGATATTTCATATTAAATTTTTTTTTACATAAAAGATTTAATAAAAGTATATTTAAAAGAATTGAGTAGGGATTATTTTCTATCCAAAATTCATTTAGAGAAAAGCTAGACAAATTTTCCTTATAAAATTCTGAAATGTTACTTTCTGAAAAAATAAAAGAAAAATTATATAGAAAGAAATTATCTGAAAATTTATCAATTAATAATAAGAATAAAAGAAATGAACCAATAGATATCACCGGTACTACTATAAGATCAGTATTAATATGAATTTTATTAATAATAAAAAAAATAAATACAAGAAAGCATATAAAAATCTGTATAAACATTTTTAGAAAATTTATTGATGGTAAATTTCCAAAATTATTAGAAGATAAATAAAGAATAAGAAATAATATAAAAAATATAAAACCATAAAATTTATAATTATTTAAAAAATTTTTATTAAAAACAATAAATAAAAATAAAATAACAGAAATATAAGTGAGTACTTTACCTATTGATTGAAATTGAAATTCGTTTAAAAAACCTATAGTTGTAACTGCCAATACTAAAGTAAAAATATTGATATTTATTAATTTATGAAAAGACATTATTTAGCTATTACAATAAAAAATATTATATACATTAATTTTATAACTGTCTTTATTTTTCAATTTTTTTTTTTTATTACAAGCGCATATTCGGAAAGTTTAACTTCATGGGATAATATGGATTTGAAAAATTCATATATAATTTTTAAACAAGAGGATTCTTATTATTTTTTTGCAAATGATGGGTTAAACACTAAAAGCCCATTAGAACGAATAAAAAATTTTAATATAAAGTTTTATAGTAATAAAAATGAAATACAAAATTTAGAATTTTGTAATAATGAGAAAAAGAATTTAAATTTAATAAAAGAAATCAATATATACAAAACGAATCCATTACATGGTGTAATCATTGACGTTCCAAAATCATCTTGTTTAATAGTAAAAATAATTTCAAATTATGATACAATTGAATCTAAAAATTATAATTATAATACCAGTTACCTTAATAAAAAAAGATTATTATGTTCAAAATTTGCTTTTAAAGAAAAAAAATTAAATTTTATGTTAAGAAGAAAGTTATATCTAAATTGTATTAAAAATGATTAATGGAATAAAACTAATTGAAATAATTATCCCAATTTACAATGAGGAAAATAACATCTCTTTAATTTGTGAAGAAATTTTTAAACTTAAAGTCGAAAAAATCAAATTTTTAATCCATTATATTGATGATGGTTCTAAAGATAATAGTTGGAAATTAATTAAGGATCTTTCAAATAAGTATGAGCATGTAAATGGCACTAAGTTGACAAGAAATTTTGGTAAGGATCATGCCATTTTAGCAGGTATTCAAAAATGTAAATCAGACTTTGCATTAATAATGGATGGTGACTTACAGCATCCAGTTAATACTATTATTGAACTAGTTCATAAAATAAATTCAGAAAATTGTGACGTTGTCACTGGAAACAAAATTTATCAAGACCAAAGTTTTTTTAGAACAGTATATTATTATATATTTAAGCAACTTACTGCAATTGATTTAAAAAATAATTCAGATTTTAAAATTATAAATAAAAAAGTAATAAATTTTTTAACCCAGTCTACAGAAAAAAACTTTTTTTTTAGAGGTATGATCGAATGGTCTGGATTTAAATTAGATAAAGTTGATTTTAAAGTTGGTGAAAGAATTCATGGTAAAAGTAAATATAATTTTTCTAGCCTCTTACATATCGGTTTTAATTCTATTTTTTCGTATAGTACTACTCCTTTAAGACTAATTACCATATCAGGATTAATATTATTATTTATAAGTAGTCTCTTGTTTTTAAGAACAATTTATTTGAAAATCTTTTCAACAGTTTTTGATGGATATACATCACTAATGATATTAATTTTGATCTTTTTAAGTTTTTTAATTATTTCTGTTGGAGTTGTTGGAGAATACTTGGCTAAAATTTATACTGAAATTAAATATAGACCTCCATACATTATTTATGAAACTACCAAGAAGTAAAAAAATTTCTGTAATTATACCTTGCTTTAAAGTTAAAAATAAAATCTTATCTGTAATTAAAAAAATCGGAAAAGAAGTAAATGATATTTATATAGTCGATGATTGCTGCCCTGAAAATACTGGTTCTTACGTGAAAGCAGTCAATAAAGATAAGAGAATAAAAATAATTACAAATAGCAAAAATATGGGTGTAGGACAGTCAACAATGAATGGCTTTAAACAAGCTTTTATAATTGATAAAAGTGATATATGCGTAAAGATTGATGGTGACGGTCAAATGAATCCCAAAAATATTATGAAATTTTGTGATCCAATAATAAAAAATAATTCAAATTATACAAAAGGCAATAGGTTTTTTTTTCATAAAGAATTTTTAAAGATGCCGGTAATAAGAATGATTGGAAATTTATTTTTATCAATATTTGGAAAAATATCTACAGGCCAATACTCAATATTTGATGTCACTAATGGATTTATAGCTATCAATAGAAAAACTTATATGAGAATAAATTGGAAAAAAATAAGTAAAGGTTTTTTTTTTGAAACAGATATTTTAGTTGCACTCAGGTTATTAAAAATAAAAGCAACAGACGTGTTTATAAAAACTCGATATTTTGACGAAAAAAGTAATTTAAAAATTAAAAAAATTTTTTTTGAATTTCTGATAAAAAATATATTAATATTTATCAATAGACTTAAAATTGAATATATAAAAAAAAAAAAAATTAAAATTTGTTTATTAATTATAAATATACCATTAAGTTTAATACTTTCTATTTTCAATTATGAATATTTTATAATGACAATTATTATGCTAATTATGTTTTTATATTTTGACGCCAGAAAGATTTAGGGTGAATATACTAATTATTAATTGCACTATTTTTTCAATATCTATTTTAGTAAATTTTTTAAAAAATAAGATTTTTTTTAAAGGTGAAAATTATTCATCAATTTTTACATATACCATTTTTTACTTATTAATATTTACTTATTTATTGAGTTATTTTGATTTATTAAAAAACTTGCATTATTTTTTGTATTTTATAGGTACAACCATTTTTTTATATAATTTTAAGATTTTGATTAATAAAGAAAATATAAAATATTTAATATTAATTAACTTATTTTTATTAATATCATATAATTTTGAATTTTTATGGTGGGACGAATTCTCAAGCTGGGGATTAAGAACAAAAGAAATTTTTCTTCATCAAAGTATTTATTACGATAGGATTGCAACCAACTTATCTAAACCGTCTGGGTCAAATTTAATACATTATATCTTCATGGGGAATGTAGAATTCAAAGAAAATATTATAATATTTTCTCATTTTATTATTATTTTCTTTATTATAAAAAGTATATTTGATGATGTAAGCCAAAAAGATAAAAAAATAAACTTTCTTTTATTTTTTTCAACAATTTACTTTATTTCCTTTAATTTAAATTATGGATTATTTTCAATTTATACAGGCTTATTAACTTCATTAATATTTGTTAAGTTAATATTAATATTAATAGAAATTGAGAGTAATTATAATAATTATATATTTAAAAAAGATTTATTTAAGATTTTTCCTTTAGTATTTTTATTAATTCTAATTAAAGATTTTAGTTTATTTTACATTATTTACTTAATTTGTTTAAGTTTTTTATATTTTATAATTTATAAAAATAAACAAGATTTTTTTAAATTACTAATAATAACATCTTCTTTTATATTAAGTTATATTTTTCTTAATTTATTAAACATAGCACAAGGAATTGATGTACAATCAACAAGTATAAATATTAATAAATTATTAAAAATAATTTTTTCTTTAAAATTAAATATTTCTGACTTTATAGATATAGGAATTTTTCAAGCAGAACTTTTTCGTATCCCTAATAGAGTCATTGAAATTTTTACAGATAATCCTAAAACTCTTCCTAGTACAAAAATACTTTTACATCACTGGTTATTAGCTTTGATCTTATTCTCTTTTTTTATAATAAGAAATATTAAAAAAAATACTAAAAGATTAAATATATTAATTATTTTTTTGTTTTTTGGCTTATTACTTCACTTAGTTTTATTGTTAACATCTTATCAAATATTTTTTGGACCATCAGAAGCGATTACATTAGCAAGTTTTGGAAGGTACATGGGCCTGTATATCATGCCGTACTTGATAGTGTTGTTTTCTGTTTTTTACAAATTTAATAGAAAAAATTATGGTATTAAAATTTTATTAATAATATTACTTTTTATAATTTCACCTGGGAAATCTATAGAAATATTGATACCAAAAAACACAATAAATTTAAACACTAATTATGATGATATAAAAAATAAAAAAAAACAAATTATTAAAATTACTAATTTTATTAATTTAGATAACGATAGTAAAAAAAGGATCTATATTTTAATTGATGGAGATGACGGATATTATCATAATTTTTTTAAGTTATATTTGTACCCAAAATACATAAATTTACAATGTTGGTCTTATACAAAAGTAATTTTATATCAAAACTTTAACTTTAATTGTAATTATAAAAATGATAGCGATATTGAAGCTGAACTTAATGAATACAATTATATTATTAATTATGGTAATCATAAAAAATATAATGAGGTAATTGAAAAATTTAAAAAATTTAATATTATTAATAATAACTTAGAGAATGTTTCTATTTATAAAAAAATTCAATAAAAAATGTTTCAAAAATAATAAATGAAATTTAAAATTATAAAAGAAACTAACAAAATAGATCAAAAAAAATTAATTCAAATAGTTGAAATTATTAAAAGTCAAAATAATGAGTCCATCATTTCATCACTTGAACCAATTGATTTAGAAAAATATTTAAAGAAACTATTAATATTTAAAAATAATTATTTATTTTTAGCTCATGTAAAGAAAAAAATAATTGGATATATAATTTACACAAAACCAAAGACTAATTATCTAACAAACAAATGTAAATTATATTTTTTATTTTGTTTATTAAAAAAATTTAAAATAATATCTATTTTAAATCTTATTTTTAAAATAACAGACCTTGATAAAATTTTTTTTTCAAAACAAGCCAATGAAATTTATACTAATAGTATAAATCTTTCTTATCTGGGTATAATTGAAAAATTTCAATCAAAAGGTATCGGTAAAAAACTAATTTATGAGACAATTAAATTTTTTAATATAAAGAAAATAATTACTGTTGAAACATATAATAAAAGAGCTCAAAAATTCTATAAAAAAAAATGTAATTTTAAAAAAC
>ERZ807291.6810-NODE-6810-length-13611-cov-12.621275_pt1 | contig 13611 bp, 9 predicted proteins | sample MGYA00521257_ERZ807291 | MGnify/ENA primary metagenome ERZ807291 (study PRJEB31413, sample SAMN03169783) | marine metagenome | biome: Marine; feature: Water; material: Subsurface seawater | place: North Sea | collected 2011-04-28 | depth 1 m m ...
AGTATATCCAGAATATCTAGCACGTTTAGATGCTAAAGAGTATATTGATAATAATGAAACAGGACCTAAAAACTTACATCGTTGTGGATGGGCTAAAGCGTGTGGTGTTCCTTGGTCATCTGCAGGATGTTCATAAAAAGCATATAAACATTTTTTAACACTAATAACCATAACAATGAGGGTTAAAAAAAGAGATGGTAGTTATGAAGATGTATCATTCGACAAGGTCACTCGTCGCATTAAAAATCATAGTGAAGATTTACCAAATCTAAATCCTACTAGTATTGCGCAATTTGTATGTGCTCGTATTTATGATGGTGTTCCTACATCAGAACTAGATGAATTAACATCTCAAATATGTTCTAGTTATATTACAGAACATCCAGAATATGGGATATTAAGTTCTCGTATAATAATTAGTAATCATCATAAAAATACTTCACCATCTTTTAGTGAAGTAATTAATATTTTATATAATGCTAAAGATCGCTTAGATAATCACAATCCATTAATTTCAAATGAAGTTTGTAGTGTAGTTAATGAACATAAAGAAAAACTTAATAGTATAATAGATTACGATCGTGATTATGATATTGATTATTTTGGTTTTAAAACTTTAGAACGTTCTTATTTGTTAAGAGTAGAAAATAAAATAATAGAAAGACCCCAACATTTATTTATGCGGGTCGCTTTAGGTATTCACGGTAATGATATTAAAGATGCAATTGAAACATATGATATGTTGTCTAAAAAACTTGCAATTCACGCAACACCAACTTTATTTAATGCAGGAACACCACGATCCCAAATGGCATCGTGTTTCTTACAAGCAATGAAAGACGATAGTATTGAAGGAATATTTGATACATTGAAGAGTTGTGCAAATATTTCAAAATATAGTGGTGGTGTAGGATTACACGTCCACGATGTAAGAGGTAAAGGATCTTATATTCGTGGAACAAACGGAACAAGCAATGGTATTATTCCAATGTTATCTGTTTATAATAAGACAGCAATGTATGTAGATCAATGTTTTCGTGGTGATACGAATGTATATACATTTGCAGGAACAAAGAAAATAGAAAAAATCCGTGAAGGAGAATATGTTTTAACCGCAGATGGGAGTTATCATAAAGTTTTAAAGAAAATAACAACAAAAATTAATAAAGATACTTTTAGAGTTAGAACTAATAACTCTATTGATACAGTGTATGTTACACCAGATCATCAAATATATGCCTTAACGAATATGCCTTCGTTGCCTATTAATGAACTGAAGAATTATATGAATAATCATATTGATAAAGTTCCAACATATGTAGATCTTAAATCACTAACTACATTTGATTATATTGGTTATCCTATACCAATAGTAGATGATGAAGCCGAATGTGATGAAGATATGTGTCTTTATTCAGGTATAATATTAGGTAATGGTTATATTGATAGTGGATATCAACACGTATCTTTTTATAGGGATAAAGGTGCTGATATGTTAAAAGTTTTAATTGATTTTTTGAATAAATATAAAATAGAATATAGTAAGTATTCTGAAAGAAACCGCACAATAATTAAATGGAAAACACAAGAAGGTATTCGTCCTATTAAGAACTTTTTACAATTATCAAAAGATTGTGTTAAATTATTCTTGGAAGGTTTATTGAAAGCTAATGGATGTAAGATAAGTGATACATATACTTGTATGTTTTATAATGTGGATGATGCTAAAAAGTATATTTGTTATTATGTTAAATACTTGTTCCTACGTCTAGGAATATTAGTTGATGGTTTTTATAAATCTGAACAAAAATACAATGTAGTATGTATTCCATATTGTGCAGACTTATTTACTATTTTTGATTATACTGATAAAAAACCTGATGAAAAAACTTTAAATTATTTTGAAGTTGATAATGTATTATGGACGGGTATTAAATCTATTGATAAAATGAAAAACTTTGAAGGATATGTATATGATCTTAATGTTAAAGATAATCATAGTTATGTTACTGAAATGGGTATAGTTCATAATAGTGGAAAAAGAAATGGTAATTTTGCAATTTATTTAGAACCATCACATCCAGATATAGAATCTTTTGTAGATTTGCGTAAAAATCACGGTAATGAAGCTGAAAGGTGTCGTGAGTTATTTATAGCATTGTGGATTCCTGATTTATTTATGGAAAAAGTAAAGAATGATGAAGAATGGTGTTTATTTTGTCCGGATAAATGTAAAGGATTATCAGATGTATATGGAATAGATTATGTTAATCTTTACAATAAATATGAAACAGCTAATAAATATGAAAAAAAGATAAAAGCTCAAGATTTATGGAAAGCAATTTGTATAGCACAGAAAGAAACGGGAACACCATATATTTGTTTTAAAGATGCTTGTAATTCTAAAAGTAATCAGAAAAACTTAGGAACAATTAAATCATCTAATTTGTGTGCGGAAATTATTGAATATAGTGATAAGGATGAAACAGCAGTATGTAATTTAGCAAGTATCGCTTTACCTATGTATATTACAGATGGAAAATATGATTATGAAAAACTTTCAAAAACTGCTATGATCTTAACAAAAAACTTGAATAAAGTTATCGATAAAACCTTTTATCCTACAAAAGAAACTGAAGTAAGTAATAAAAAACATAGACCAATCGGTATAGGTGTTCAAGGATTAGCAGATGTATTTGCTATTTTGAATATTCCTTTTGATAGTGATGAGGCAAAAGATATTAATAAGAAAATATTTGAAACTATATATTATGGTGCTTTAACAATGTCTGTAGATTTGGCAGAGAAATATGGAACATATAGTTCTTATGACAAATCGCCAATTTCTAATAATATTTTACAATTTGATATGTGGAATGTAGAACCTTCTAATCTTTGGGATTGGAAAAACCTAAAAGAACGTATTAGTTTGTATGGTGTTCGTAATAGTCTTTTAATTGCTTTGATGCCTACAGCATCTACAAGTCAAATATTGGGTTTTAATGAATGTTTTGAACCTTTTACAACAAACATATATAATCGTAGAACATTGGCTGGTGAGTTCTTTGTTATAAATAAATATCTTATCAATAAACTTATTGAATTGAAGTTATGGAACAAAGAAATGAAAAATAAATTGATTGACCATAAAGGTTCTGTTCAAAATATTGAAGAGATTCCTGAAGATATTCGTAAAGTATTTAAAACTGCTTACGAAATACATCCTAAAACTATAATAGAACAAGCATCCGATCGTGGTGCTTATGTATGTCAATCACAAAGTATGAATATTTTCTTGGAAGATCCTGATATTACAAAATTGAGTAATATGCATTTTTATTCGTGGAAAAAAGGATTAAAAACTGGTATATATTATCTAAGGACTAGACCGGTTGCTAGGGTGCAAGCATTTTCACAAGAAGCAAAGAAATATGAACGTCAAGATACTGAATGTTTGAGTTGCGGAGCTTAATTTATAATATTAGCAATTGTTTTATCTTTTAATTTTTCTATTAAAGTTGAAAAGTAGTTATCATCTTTAACATTATTGACCTCTACATAACGCATATGTAAAAGTTCAACTAATTTAAAAAACATAGGATCTTTAATATTTTCATTAGAAAATAATCTACCTGGTAATAAGTCATTAATTATTCTAATATAATTTTTTTGTATATCTTCATTATTAAATATATCTTTACCAAAATGAGATATCATATTATCATATATATTAATATATTGTAAATTATTATATTCAGGAATAATTAATTGTTTATCTTTATGTTGTTCTGAAAATTGATAACTCGATATACAAGTAAAGTTATTATTTTTAATTACATTTTTGATTATAGTATCTAATGGAAAGTTATTATCAATAAAATCAGCGTTAGTAAAATACGGTTTATTAACTTTAAAATGTTTTTGAATAAAAGGACCTACAATGTTATTTATCCAACAAGGATCGCTATTAGAAACTATATATATTTCGGCATTATATTTTTTTTTAATAAATTTTATAAAATCTAATAATCCTGGACGTAGTAGATCAATATTAAAATTATAATTATTTATTCTTTTAATATTATTTATATGTCTATAAATATCATATTCGGCTTTATTATACTTTAAATCACCTAAAATACAACTTTCAACTTCTAATATAAATACCTTAGATTTTTTCATTTTATATTTGCTATTGTTTTATCTGTTAAATCAGTTAATTTATTACATAAGGTTATGTAAAAGTCATCGTCTTTATATTTATCATTTAATATTTCAGCATTACGCATTTTAATAGATTTAAAAATATTGAAAATCATTTTATCTTTAAAAAATGTATTATCACTATTTGGATTGTAATATTCAATATTATAATATGTACCAAATATACTTTCAGCTTCTTTAGATACAATTTTATCATAACCAAAAATAGCTATCATATTATCATAAGGGCATCTATATGGATATGGATCATATTCAGGACACGTAATTTGTCTATTTGTTTTAGTTGATGTATTATCTTTAATATTATCTATAAAAACTAAATTATTATTTATAATAAAATCTTTATGTTTTAAAGGGATCTTATATTTCTTTTGTAAAAATGGAAATATAGTTTCATATGCTTCATCTAATGATTTTGTATAATTAATTGAAGTTTCTCTTGTAAAATACGGTTTATTAAATTTGATCTTAGTTGCTTTTTCTATTATAGGAATTATACCATTATTAGCCCAATTGTAAGATGAATTAGTATATAAAAACAATTCGCAAGGTTTAAATCGTTTTTTAATACATTGTATAAATTCTACAAATCCAGGACGTAATAAACCATTATTAACGTATTCGCTAAAATTTTGTTTATAATTATCAGGTTTTCCGTAGAGTTCTGCTAATTCTTTATAAATATAAGTTTCATTAATTAAATGGTTAACTGCTCCAACAATACATTGATCTATATCAAAAATAAATACATACGGTAATTTCATTATTTATTCTTTATATAATGAAAAATATGACAGTTATAATAGTTGGTGCAGGTATAGCAGGTCTTTATACTGCCTATAAACTTTCTAAGACAACTACAGATATTAGAATAATAGAAAAATCAAATAGATATGGTGGTCGTATATATACATATAACGATCAATATGATGTAGGAGCAGGAAGATTAGGTAAAAAGCAAAAGTTGGTGATGAAATTAATAAAAGAGTTTAATTTAGAGCATTTAATAGTAGATATAAATCCAAATAAGAATTATTATGTTGATGAAAAGATGTTAGATGAACAAGGTTTATTAAAACATTATAATTCAAATTATAAATCTTTGAGTGATCTTTGGTCTTACGTAATTAATTATAAATCCAAATTAGATTTAAAACAATTTACATTTCATAATTATTTAGGATCATTTATGCCAACAAAAGAAATTAAAGTTTTAGAAAGATCTTTAGGTTATATTAACGAAATGTATAGATTAAATGCAGCAGATGCAATCTATACATTAAGAAAAGACTTTGATGTAGAAAATAATGATTTTTTTATTTTAAAAGGTGGTCTAAGTATATTATCAAAATCATTGTATAATTATATAATTTCTAAAAATATTATTGTAGATTTTAATACAGAATTAAAAGATATTAAAAAAGATCATATTATAACTGATAGAGAAATTATAAAATATTCTAAATTATATTTAGCAGTATGTAAAAAAGCTTATATTAGTATTCCTTTTTTCGAACCATATAAAGATATATTTGATACAGTATCTGTAGGTAATTTACTAAGAATATATGCAAAATATGATTTAAATAAAAATAAATGGTTACATAATCTCAAAAAAACTGTAACTGATAATAAATTACAATTTATTATTCCTATTACAGATGATCTAGTTCAAATTAGTTATTCTGATGATTATATAGCAACTTATTGGAATACTTTATCTAAGAAAGAAACTAAAAAGCAAATAACAAGATTAGTAAAAGAAATGTTTCCTGATAAGACTGTTGAAGAACCATTGTGGATAACTAAGCATTATTGGTGTTGTGGAAGTCATTTTTGGAAACCGAATGTAAGTTCAAAAGAAATACAAAGAAAAATAAATAATATAGATAATAATATAAAAGTAGTAGGAGAAATATATAGTAGTAGACAAGCATGGATTGAAGGTGCTTTAGAAACTGTTGAAAAAGTAGTTTAAAAAAATGGGTAATTGTTGTCAAAAAGAGAAACCAAAAATCAAAATAGTTAAATATAGTAAACCTGAAATGGAAATATATAAAGAATTAACATCTAAAATGATTTTTGATAAAAAAAAAGTATAATAGTTGAATACATTATATATAGCAATACTATTTTTTAAAATTATAAGACTTAATGTTTTAAAGATGATGAATTAACACCCGACGAAATTGAGAAAAAAAGCTACACGATAACGAAGAATATAATAATATTAAAAAGATAAAAGTTCATTAAATTATTTATAAATTAATACATTAATTGACATTTCGGAAAAATTAAATATGATTAACATAGTTTTAAATGATACAGAAATTAAATTACGATATAGCTATATTAAATGATACAGGTACTACTTGAACAAGTAGTTATAGAGATCAAGTTGAAACATTAAATGGTAAATAGCTAGATTAGAAAGGTATAAACACACATACATGTATTAAAATTTCCAAAACAATTAATACAGAAAATAAAAGAATTAGCAGAGGTTAATATTAAATATAAAAATATATATAAAGACGTAATTGAAATTACAACTAGAAGATATTTTATAGTTACAAAAACAATAAAAAAGGTTTAGATAAAAACATTTAATTGATATGAAATCAATATTAGTTGATGTTATTACAAGATTTTATTAATAAAATCGAAAAATTTATTTGTTGTCATACTACAAATAAAATAACAGAAGATGAAACTAAAATATATAATGAAATACATATTAAAATGATACCAAAATATAATAAACACGATAAAAAAAGAATACCTATTTAGTTAAAAGACAATTATTAATTTCATTTAATACAGAATGCTCATTTTTAGCACTATCCTGCATTTTTTTATATCACTTTTAAGTGTTTTAATATTAACCTGATTACTTAATTGTTCTTCTAATATTTTAAGTGTATTCAGTTGTATACAGTGTTTTAAACTTCTTTAATTTCAGGTTTTATTGTTGCTTTATCTTTAGTATTTTTGAGTGTATTTTCAACTATACACAGGATTTTAATATAGCAAAATTATTTTATTATTTGACAATAATTTCAAGTTTTTACTATAACACTTGTTACAATCATTTGCAATCATTTTAGAACCATAAATACCCTGAACGTATGAATTAATTACCATTTTCATATAAATCTTTTTTTATCTAATTCTGCAATAATTTCCATTAATTTAAACATTCTTGGTGAATATGCCTTTAAATTGTTGTTAACTTCTGTTTTTAAAAATCAGGAATATCAAACTGTTGTTTTTTTTCTATATGAGATCAGGTAGATGTATTACGAATATATTTTGCTTTTTTCATTATTTACAATTAATAAATATAAAAAATGATTTATTTCATTAATATTATCAATGGACGATAAGATTAATGGAATAATATATGGACACGCTTTAGGTGATGCTTTAGGTGCTCCTATAGAATTCTTTCCTTTTGCACATTACACAGGAATTTTAGATTCACCTATTACACGATATACGAGAGCTTACGGAAAACAAGTTTCTGCTATAGGACAAATAACAGATGATACTGAAATGGCTCTAATTCTTTTAAATACAATTAAAGATGGTTATACAGAAGAAAAAGCAGTTGTAAATTATATGTTATGGGCAAATAATAATTTTGAGAATTGTAAAGGTAATTCGCCTTTTATGGGTAAAAATACTAGAAATTTATTTATAGCACCAAAACCTACATATAAATTATACTGTAATCGTTTTAAAAAATATTATCCAGATGATATTACAAAAGAAAATTCACAATCAAATGGTACTTTAATGCGATCTTATCCTCTAGCTTTTGTAGAAGATGATGAAATAATTAAAACAGATGTTTATATTACTAATCCATCTAAACTTGTATATAATGCGGTATATACGTATATAACTGCTATACGAATGGCAATGAAAAATAAATCAAAAGATAAAATTCAAAAAACTATTAGAGAAATGATAGAATTTGATGAACTTTTAACAGCATTCGATCAAGCCGTTAATAATATTTTTAGAGATGTTACTGTTAATAGAGGTCATATATTACACGCATATTATTGTGCATTTTGGGGATTATTTCAATTTAATAATTATAAAGATGCGATTGATGCTATCATTTGTTTAGGACCAGAAGAAGGTCAAAAAGCAAAAATAGGTATTAAAGGTAAATGGAAAAAAAACGAAATATTTGTAGGCGATACTGATACAAATGCTAGTATAGCTGGTGCATTATTAGGTGCTTTCTATGGTTATGAAAAAATTACAGAAAATGAAATAACCAAAGAAAATATGAAAATTATGATGAATTGTGATTCAACAAAAGGAGATATTGTTAGACCTGTAATCTATAAATTACCAAATATAAACATTACTAATTAATTTATATTAAAATGTTAGCTATTTGGATAAATGTAGATGAATGTATTAGACGTAGAGATTTAATGATTAATCAATTTAAAAATATTAATTTTATTACTAAAAATATACGTGTGTCAGCAATAACACCCGATGATATTGATGATTACGTAGATGATCGTGATCTTCCTTATAAATGTGATCCTACTGAAAAATATTTTAAAAATTGTAAAAATTGTAAGGTTGAACATTGCACATTAATAAGTCATATGTTAGCTATTGAAGAAGGTTATAAATCAAATGAAGATTGGTTTATAATATTTGAAGATGATACAATTATACCTCACGAAATAAATGTAGAAGCATTATTAAAATCAATTCCGAATGATGCTGAAGTATTACAATTACATTGTTGTATGGGTCCAACCGTTGAAAAACTACATAATGTGTATAAACAAAATGTTAATTGGATTCAATGGAAAATGATCATACCATCGGGTTCAGGTTATATTGTTTCACGTAAGGCAGCCGAAAAAATGCTATCATTATACAAAAAGAATGATAGATTTTGTTTTAAAGATAGCAAATCTTGTAGACTTGCTGATGTTATGACATATGAAACTTGCAAAACATATGTTCATACCTATCCCGTATTTTATTCTAATACAAATTATGGTTCTTTAATACATCCTGATCATTTAGGTAGCCACGAATATGCTAATAATATTATTAAGAAAATAATTAATGAAACTGATTCACATATATTTTTAACTAAGAAATTATTATAAACCACAATCATTTAATAGTATTAAAATATCTTTATATGTTTTTAAAACCTTATTACTAACCAAAAAATTATATATAATTTAAAATAAATGGAAGATATATTAGATAAAAAAACTATTATTGTTAATGGTAGTAATATTTCAAATATAACACTTGATATTGATCCTATTAAAAATGTTAATAGTATTAAATTAGTTGAAACATATGCTATTTTAGGAGCAATAGCTACTGAACTTACAAATATATATATTTGTATAAATGATTATCCTTTAAAAACTATATATAGTAAAGATCCTAATAATAATAACACTATTGCTACTAATGTTTTTAGTAATATAATATTTTTTAAAAGTTTTAGTAAAAACGAATTAAATGGTACAGGTATTATAACTGATTTTAATTTAGATCCACAAAATTACGTATTTAATCCTATTAAAGGTGAATTAAATAGATTAAATATTTCTTTTAAAAAATTGGATTCTACCAATGCTTTAGTTGATTTCCCTTTAAATGATGTTTCTTTAGAATTATGTATTTATTCTAAAAGAATGAAACTAACAATGTTTTAATTTTTTTAACCAAATAATAATATAAGAATGCCCTATGAATTAGGAACTATATGGAATGTTACAAGTAAATATATATATAATACCTTGGATAAAAATATTGGTATAGGAACAACTACACCAATATGTGAATTAGATGTATATTGTAATATTGCAGAAAACGGGATCAAATTAGAAGATAAATATCAACTAAAACCCGAAAACAACAAAAAATATGATCTTATAGTTCGTGAGGATTTAAATATAGATGATTCAGATTTAATTATTTGGTATAAGTTTAATAAAGATGATTTTACTAGTAATTATGCAGCCGGAAGCAATGGAGAGTTAAGCAATGAAAGGGGAACAATAAGTAATTTACAAAAAGAATATTATGTAGGAACTGGATCTGCTGAAATCAATGATGAACTTTATTATAAAATTCATATGTCAGCTGATCAATTTGATGAAGAAAAATATACTTTTTGTTTTTGGTTGTTTTTAAATGAAGAATGTACTGATAATACATTTATTTTAAATTTACAAGCTACTAGCTCTGATATATTTTATTTTAAATATGCCACTGATAAATTAACAATTTATAAAAACTCTGATCATTATATTGAATATAATCATAGGTTAGCTAAAAATAACTGGTATCATATTACTATTATAATTAACGATGCTTCTGATCCTAAACAAAAAGATCTTTTAGTTAATGGTATTAAAATTAATGATACAACAGAAGTAGGTAATATTCAAAATATATTATTAAGAGATTCACGTACCCGAGCAGGAACTGCAGATATATATCTTGGATATACTAACAATTCAATTAATGGATATATTGATGATTTTCGTATTTATCAAAATAATTTACCTATTGCTTATATACAAAACAATATTATTGGAAAAATAACTAAAATAACACCTGGTAATATTAGTGCAAATGGTAATTATGGTATTGATATTGTTAATTATTCAAATTTGATTAATGTTGGAACTGAAAATAGCAATGTTGATCTAACAATATATGGTGATTTAACAGTTATATCTAATTTTAATATAGATAGTATTACAATTAAGAATGCTACATTTACTGAAACAACATCAATTAATATTACAGCAACAACAATAACGGAGAATAATAAAGAATTAATTACCAAGTATGCATTAATAGGAAGTATTGATAAAAATACCGATATTATAGTGTCTAAAATGATAGATAGTGACGATGTTAATGAATTATATGATAAGATGCCTAGTGATTTTAGATCTAAGTTAATAATATCTTATAATTTTGATTATGATGTTAATGATATTAATAATTCAAATGCATTTTTTAGAAATAAAAACGTTGCTGTAGATTCTAGATGGTATACATATGATGTTATTCCTAATAAAGAAAAAGCCAACAGTATAGATTATTATGGAACTAAGTATGTTAAAGGTAATGCATCTTTACATTGTTATAGTAATGTAGCTGGAATACATTATTATAATTTTAAAACTAAAGCAGCAGATGACGCAACATTTCATAAAGGTAAAAACTATACTATATCATTTTGGATTAGATTTAATAAAATTAAGGGAATACAACATATATTTCATTTTGGTAATGGTATCAAAAAAATTAATTTAAAATTAAATGATGATACATTAGTATTTATTAATACGAGTGATTCAAAAGAACCAGAAATAAAAGTTGATAATGTAGATTTTAAAAAAGATGAATGGTATCATATATGTATAATACTTAAAAATAAAAGTAGTATTTATGTTGCTAATGATAATATTAAAGGTGATGATAAGGGCGATTTAATTAAACAATTTAAAGCCTTACGTTATTCTTATTATGACGATGAGGATTCATCTTATCTTGAATTTAATAATGCTGATTCTGATAAAGCTGGATTAATACTACCATCTCTGTTTATTTATATTAATGGTATTAACTATACAGACAAACTTTATGCTCAAAACGAACAATTTTTTGGAAATGCAGTGGATACAGATAACTTTATAGGTGTTGAAGATGATAAATCAACTACTGAGTATTTAGATGGATTTATTGATGATTTTAAAATATATGAAACAATTGTTCCAATACAATATATTAATAAACATATAATTGGTGATGCTTTAGTTATTAAACCAGGACAATTATCCGCAATAGGTAATTATGGTATTAATATAAAAAATTTTGAGAATGTAGTATCTATAGGACAACAAAAAACTAAGGTTGATCTTGACATATATGGATTACTAAATGTTGTAAATGATACTATTCAGTTTTCAAATATTCAAATTGATGCTATTGAAGATGTATTATCTACATCAAATATAACAGTCACAAATATATTAAATACAAATTCAAATATTTCTAGTAATATTACTGTTAGTAATTCAATTGAAGGAGATGGATTTATATTAGGAAGTTCTTCTAATTTAATTGATAATATTGAAATTACCACACTTAGTAATATTAATTTAAAATCTTGTAATATTACTGCTGATACTATAACTGTTACTAATGAATTAATACTTGGAGATGCTACACTATCCAATATTAATATTGTTGGTATTAATATTGATGATACATTTTCAATTAGTAATAACGATATAACAATACGTAGTAATTTAATAATTGGTGATAATAGTTGTAATGATCGTAGATATAATTTAGCAAATGTGAATATCGCTCCTGGTGCTCTTGATACTTCTAGTACTTATTCTACTTTTAAAGCATATAGTAAAGTATATCATGATGCTTCACAATTTGTTTTGCCTACAATTTCAAATACAGATAATATTCAAGTATTTGATAAATCTATAATATTCTATGGTAATACAGGAACAGAAAATTATGATATTCATTTTAAAAATAATTATATTCGTAATAACGATTGTAATATTGAAGATGAAATTAATGAATCTTATGCTGAAGGTAAAGATCGCAATAGAACACGTATTAAATTAGATGTAGGTAATATTAGCTTACAAAATGGTTTTATTGAATTAATACATTGTAATATTTTAGAAAATAAAAATCCATCAACTTTAAAAATAGAAGAAAATCAAATTAGTATAACCAGTAATGTTAATACAACTATTTTAAATGATTCTTTAATGTTAAGTAATAATGAGAATTATTGTAATTGTGTATTAACAAATAGTAATTTTACTTTTAATAATAATTATGGTTTTATAACTAGTGAAAAACTTAAAATTAAAACAATTCACATAGAAGATGAAATTGCAATTGATAAAATAAATACTTTAAATACTAATATTCATACAATAAGTATTGATACTTCAAATCAAGATATAATAGGTAAAATACGTGGACATTTATGTTCTAATAGTATTATTGATATTACTGATGAAATTAAAACTACTAGTAATATTACAGCTAGTAATATTACTAGTAGTAATATTACAGCTAGTAATATTACTATTACTGATACATTAGATACATCTAACATTATTTGTGAGTATGAAATTACTTTTCAAAGTTTATCAGATACGTGTAATACAATAATAAGACAAGATAGAATTGATGTTCATCAGTTACATATTTTTGGTGGTATTACTCTAGGAGAACAAACCGGATCAGCTAATAATAGTATTGAAGGTAGTTTTGGTTCTTTAAATATTAGAACTATTAAAACAACAAATAGTAATAGTG
>ERZ807291.6812-NODE-6812-length-13610-cov-6.124308_pt1 | contig 13610 bp, 14 predicted proteins | sample MGYA00521257_ERZ807291 | MGnify/ENA primary metagenome ERZ807291 (study PRJEB31413, sample SAMN03169783) | marine metagenome | biome: Marine; feature: Water; material: Subsurface seawater | place: North Sea | collected 2011-04-28 | depth 1 m m ...
GCTTTGTGCACTGAACTCAAATAGTTGTATGCAGGATGAAGTGGTGAATTTTCTAAGATCCATAAAGATAAATTCTCTCTATTAATAAATGTGACTTCCAAACCCGAATTTTTAATCGATGATAACGCGTTGTAGCGATCTTCACTCATAATATTTTTATCTGTCCACAGGCAGAATATTCTAGGCTGAAGTTTCATGAATGTTAAATACCTTTAAAGGGATTGGAAGAGCTATATCTTCTTGGTGAGTTTGCTGAAGGCAAAAGCTAGTAATTTGACAAAATCGAGTATGGCTGAAAAAAAGCTGATAAAAATAAAATTTATAGGGAGCATAAATTTCAAACTAACGCCTTTTCTTCTGGGTATGAAAATTCCTCTTATAAAAGTATAAGCAATAAGTAGTATTAATATACTTATTTTTGTAATATTTGGAATATATAGGATACTTTCACTATTCCAGGAAGCCAAGATGGCGTTCCAATTAAATGCCCCCAATACTGCAAGGAAAGAAATACCATAGTAATAAAAATCTCTATGCGCTTTTGAGTATGGCAATCGTGATGAATGGGTATAGTTTCTGAACCATTTTTTTAAAATTTGTTGAGCGGTAACTTCATTCAATTCACCATAATTTAAAAATTCATTTGGAATTGATATGTTCAAGCAGTGAAATATGGTCCTACTTATCCAATCTCCGTCCTCCCCCGCACGTGTAGTTTCAATAAATAGCCCACACCTATTGAATACATTCTTTTTTAAAATACTCCCTGGGAAAGTTTTAATTGGCTTATTGCCAAAAGTAGAAGCCCTATAAATTTTTGAAAGAAATTTATCAGCCTCATAATATGTTTTACCCCATACTCCTGAAGAATTTTGCGTACTGATAATTTCTAAACCACTTGATAACCACGTTCGCTTCGGTATTGTCGATGTATCTAAAAATGCTAAGAGGTTATAATTGGAAGAGTTTATACCAATATTTCGAGCGTGCCCAGGATAAAGATTTTTGCCATATATTATTGATAATTTAATATTATTATTTTTCACAAAAATATTAAAATAGTCCGGGATAATCAGCTTATCATCGGATGAGTCAACAATAATAATTTCTTTTGGAATTATATCCCATTCAGGTATACACCTTAATAACTTAAATAGATTTTTCTCTGCATTCCGGCTTGGAATAATTAATGAAACATCTCTAATCATAAATTTAAACCCCATCTTAATTTGGTTGTTAACTAGTTGAATAGTGGGACCACCTCTAATTTCTAGTTTATGGTAACCTTTTCCCAACAGAATATATTACGCGTTGAATGTAATGATCTGTTATACCTTTGATTAATGCCTGTTTTATTTAGTTACTCCAGTAGTTTCTGGCATAGCTGTTTTTATATCAAATGATATCACCTTCATCTAAGTAGGTTCCAATCTGAATCTCTATTAACACGATTGGCAGCTTACTAGGGTTTTCCATGCGATGTTTGGAGCCAACTGGCACTTAGACTGACTTGCCTACAATCACGAATTTTATGTCTTTATCGACTGTCATTTTCATAATTACTTTTATAACAATTCAATATTCTAATCTGTGTTTATAACTTTGCAAACTGAGCGCAGTACATGGCTATACAAATACGTTTTCCTTGGAAGTCGCCTCTTAATGCCAAGCTCTCAAACGAGCCCCAAGGACGATGATCTTTGGAAAAATCTCAGTCTGAGCAACTTGATTTTTCTTAACCAGCGCCACTGCTTTCCTAACGCCCCGGGCACAGCTATAATGTACCGCGAACACTGCATTTGGCGTGGCCATAGTCAGTTACCAAAACCGCCACACTAAAGTATCGCGCGCGTTGTATCAGCCATTAAATTATTCCAGTCCTAATAGGTGTATAATTATGCATTTGATCTCTGTAGATTACAGCAATCCAGCTTTTTAGTCCGATCTTGGCATTCCAGCTTCAAACAGCCCCACAAATGAGAGGATCACCATACAATTCCAACTTTATAAGGAAGCCAATATCCTGAATGCGTTCCAAAATTCAACCAAACAAACATCACAGCTGCATAGTAAATTAAAATTCCCGCAACAATCACTTGATTTAGCCTATCGGAACGCCCAATAGCATCTGGTAGGTATGCAAACGAGATTAACTGGAGCGGGATAAAATAAAGTGCAATCCGATCAAGTGCCGTACTTATGTTGCTTACGAAAAAAGCTATCAACATGCCAATCGAAACGAAAGAAATCACTGTCCAAAGCTTCTTTTCATTGAGACCAATCCGATATTTTCCTTTATAGAGTAGGAATAGAACCCCTGCTAGAGCGTTCATAGCAAGCCGAATAGAAGCACCTGATGATTCCATATACTCATCAGTATAGTTTCGCAGTATATCAGCATACAAATCTATTAAGAAAATCATGAAGCCTAAAAATGATCCTAAACATATTATCAAAATGCCGAGTACACGGTTTTTTGAGATGCTTAGTGCGGCAATCGGGATCATTAGAACAGCTGATTTATGAAACACTGCGGCCAGAAGAACCCAGACAACAAACGCTTTATATCTTGATCTTGATAGCATAACAAAACCGACCATCACTAATCCCAACGCGATTGATTGGCGGGTATAACCCATGCTCACAACAATTACTAAATAAGGGATTGCGCAGGCCAAAGCCAACCAAGGGCGTGGAAGATTTCTACAAAACAGAACAAGCCCAGAAGAGAAAATCAATGCGCTAATTATGTTGACACCAGAAAAACCTAAATTCAAATGATACGATAAAAGGTTTAGTGCAGTAAAACCGGGGTCTTGTGATACCTTGGCCTCAAATACTAGGTCCTTTGCATTAGAGAAATAACGTGAGTAACTTCCCCAATCTCCCCCAACTTCATATCGAAAACCAATTACCATTGTCAGTGTTACAAGTATCAAAATCCAGACGCCATCAACACGTAAGGGTCTCTTCCCGTCTGCACGAAGAGACTTAAGTGGTGGGGATATAAGTGCCACGCATACCGGTGTAATAAAAAAAATCCAATAGGGTATCATGTGTCTCTCTCTTTCAACACTCAGCCAACCATGTGTTGGATGGAGCCGATTTGATAAGCTTATGACGATAATGCAACAGCCAATCTAGAAGCATAAGAATAGTCCAAAGTTCAGTCCCATTATTTGCCCATCTGGCTTGATGATCCATCCATAATTTACTGACTGCAGACCGCTTTAGGCCAGCTAAGTCGATAAGCTCATCATCTGACAGTATGGCCTCAGCCCAAACTCGTAATTCTCCGCGCAGCCAGCGATCTAATGGGATTGCAAAGCCCTGTTTCGGGCGCTCGATCAGATCCCTTGGTACATGCCGGTCGAGCAAAGATCGGAGGACTTGCTTTCCCTTGCCTCCACTAATCTTCATTTGAAGCGGCAGTCCCCAAGCGGCAGAAATGACGCGTGAGTCAAGAAATGGCGCCCGCGTTTCAAGAGACGCAGCCATTGCAGCACGATCTACTTTAACCAATATATCACCGGGCAGATAAGTCATGCTGTCCATGGCCATCATCCATTCCGCTCCTTGGATAGAAACAGGCAAATCTAAGGAAATCGGAACGTTTCCATCAATAAGAAGGTCTGTGAAATTTCGTGTGTTGCGAGTTAAATGCTTATACAGCTCCTGCAAATTGTCGATTTCACCCAAGTAGGGCGCGAGTTGTGCTGCCTTGTCAAAAGCTGTTAGCGGCAAGCGCATCCTTGCAGTGATGCGGCGAAGCCATCCATCCTCCAGTATGAAGGAAGACCCACAGGTTGTAATTATTTGCCCCACCGAGCGTCGTAAGCCAACTGGCACCCGCTTCACTTTGGAAAGAAACTTAGGACCAATAATGTGACGGTTGTAGCCACCAAATACTTCATCTCCCCCATCGCCAGTCAAGGCTACAGTTACGGCCTTGCGAGCTTCGCGACACAGCAGAACTGTCGGTATTTGTGAGGAGTCCGCAAAAGGTTCATCATATATATCCTGTAAATCAGTTATCACTCCGAGCGCATCCTGCTCTGACAGGATAAACTCTGTATGCTCAGTTCCAAGATGGCGGGCCACGGCTGCTGCGTGTGGAGCCTCGTTAAAACGCTCTTCGCTGAAACCAATGGCGAACGTACGTACTGGTTGAGTACTCCGGCTTTGCATAAGAGCAGCAATTAACGATGAATCAACGCCTCCTGATAGGAAACAACCCAACGGAACATCGCTAAGCATCTGCTCTTCCACGACCTGACCAAGTGTGCTTTCGAGATGATCGAGTTCATCAGGGTTTCCTGTTGAACGCGTGGCGAGGCCTTTGTCAACAAGATCAGTGAATGTCTGAAAGGGATGTGTAGTATCGAAAGCGTCTACTAAAGATACGGTTGTGACGTGTCCTGGTGAAATTTTTTTTACATTCTGAAATATGCATTGTGTATCGGGGACATAGCCATAAGCAAGATAAGAAGTCACAGCATCTCGGCACAGTTTTGCTTCGAAACCAGGCGCAACAAGCAATGCTTTTAATTCAGACCCAAACGCCCATCCGTCTGATAATCGCGTTAGATAAAGTGGCTTTTCACCCATACGGTCGCGCGCAAGATGAAGCTTCTTAGCCTGTCGGTCCCAAACCGCTAAAGCAAACATGCCATGGGCTCGACATAGGGTCTCTCTTATGCCCCAGCACACTAATGCTGCAAGCAATGTTTCCGTGTCAGAAGTGCCACGCCATCCTGGGGCTACACCTTCCACTGATAAGTCGTCACGCAGGGCGAGATGGTTATAGATTTCTCCATTGAAAGCGATAACAAAGCGCCCGCAAGGCGATGTCATCGGTTGCGCTCCCTCTGGACCAAGTTCAGTTATGGAAAGCCGTCGATGTCCAAGAGCGATACCAGCGTCTTGATCCACCCATATTCCTTGGTCATCCGGACCTCGGTGACGTAATGTGTTCGTCACTTTTCGGATAGCACCGTCAAGCTCAATACCCTCGGCTGGCCGCAGAAAGCCACAAATTCCGCACATTATATTTTACCTACCCCGCCAAATCGAGCTTTCCGAATTAGTTTGATACTTATATCAACAGAGCGCTTGCTTACAGGATAAAACTGAGTCTTAGTTCGAGCAACCATGTAGTGCATAATTATTTCACCTCAGCAGATGCGTACGATAAAGTTTACATAAACTTTTTGCTAGGTTGCCGAACTCAAAGTCATGCACACGGTGAACGCCATATTCAATCATGTTGTCTCTAACTTGCTGAGAGCACAATCCAATTTCAATGGCATTGGCCATCGATTCCACATTTCCCTCATCAAAGTAAACGCTCTGGTTCTGTGTTATTTCGCGGAATATTTTTAATTCGCTAAGAACCATGGGCTTTCTCGCAACCATGGCCTCAAGAATTGGTATGCCAAAACCTTCATAAGAAGACGGGAATGCGAGCAATGCACAATTTGAATAAGCACAGCGCACTTCATCATTGGACAAATCAGTCAACAAACAAATATTATCATTCAAATTCATATCTGATATTAGCTTCTTAAGCGATGCTAAGTCACCACTATCGTTTCCGATAATTACAAGTGAGCAATCAAACTTTCGCTGCTTAAGAAGTGCAATAGCTTCAATGAGTTTTGCGTAGTTTTTTCTCTTTTCAAAATGCCCTACTGCCAAAATATACTCACGTGGCAGATCATATTTAGTACGAAGGGTATTTACACCATGTTGGGTCACACTCTGCATCGCACTTGTGTCAACTCCATTATAAATTACCGATACGGGAGTGTTAGGGTAAAAATTCAAGATTTCTGATCGAATTGTATTTGAGACTGTCACGACATGATCCGCACGTTTTAATGCATTTCGAAGAACCGAAGAAAACAATTTTCGTTTTGCAAAATTATTTTCCTTGGTCACCCCCCTGATGTCATGAATAGTAAGGAGTGTTTTCCCTCTAGACGGCCTTGTCAAGGGTATATGCATAGCCTCGAATGCATCAAAATTTTCGCTAGCTAGGTTGCGCTTCCAGTAATTACGACCTTTTAATAATTTACTCGCTCGCCCTAAACTCGGAATTGAGGTCTCTCTTTTGGATAGGTTAGGTTGAGTTGGAAACCAATCTGCTACACGACAATCCGTTGGTTCATAAATAACAAACTCCACATCTGGTAGAAGGTTGAAGAGAGGTCCATAAATGCCCAGAAATCGCTGTTTTGCTCCTGAAGGCCTATCATTCAGGCATGTTACATTTAAACCTACTTTCATCAAGAAATGCCCAAAAGACTGAAGTGTTGGGCAAGAACAGCATTTTCTTTGAACGGAGAGATGGCTGACTCAAGGCGCTCTTTAGATATCGGTTTGACCAAAGCCTTTTCAATACCGTTAGCCATTGCAGGGGCGTCTTGTACCGGAACCAAATAACCAAATACCCCATCCTTCAGCAACTCCCTAGGTCCTGTTGGGCAGTCAGTTGCAACAGGTGTACAACCGCACATCATCGCTTCAACCAGGACATTTGGCATACCTTCAACCAGCGAAGATAAAATGAATAAGTCGGCATTTGCAAAATATTTAAGTGGGTTTTGCACATAACCAAGCAATTCAACAGAATCATTCAAATCAAGTCGATCTATCAATTCCTGTAATTCGTTGCGGAGCGGACCGTCGCCAAGTATAAGTAATTTGACTGGTTGGTGTTTGTTTAAAAGTCCAATAGCTTCAATCGCACAAGCAAACCCTTTCCAAGGGGCCAAACGGCCGGCGGCGACTGCGACGGGTACCAAAGGGTCCGACAGCCAATGATGCTCTACGGGCTCTAGCATCCGTTCACGCGCCTGGGCGTCATCAACAATATTGTAAACACACTCATGTGGTGGTGATGAAAAGACTTGCCGGTATTGGTCAACCATATCTTTCGAGACACAGGTCAGAGCATTTGCGCGCTTCATAACCAATTTGGCAATTTGTTTCAGAATCCAACCTTTACTCAGTATTCTGTTTGAGTATGTATCAAACGGAGTAACTCTGCAGGAGCCGCTGAGTTTGGCCTTCGAACCGCTAATAATGGCAGCAGCCTGAACAACGGTGTTCAAATGATCTTCCGCAGAGAAGATAATGTCAGGCCTCTCACTGCGCAAATATCGAACCAATGGCCAGAACATACTTCTAACGTTCGGCTTGTTCCAGATAGTGGTTTTAAGCTCTGTCGGAGGGACAAAATCATAATCCAGATGTATGTGACCAATAATTAACTCGACATTGTGACCTCTAGCCTTGAGGGCTCGTGCAAATCTCACCTGTGCTAACGGAACGCCAGCTATGGCAAAAAGTGGCGTTATGACTAGTATTTTCATTTTGCACCCCATACTGAAAAAAGTTCCGCATAATATCCTTTTGCGAGCCGCTCCTCACACAAAAATAGAAAATTATTGATATAGTTTTCGTTGTTACTATCAAAGTCATCTATTTTTTGGTCTCTTTTGGTCTCAAATTTTTCTAATTTCATGAGAGAATTGCCTCTCAAAAAAAAGCCACAATACCCCCAAGATTCGATTAAATCAAAAACCTCTTCCATAGGACGATCATTGTGTCTTTGTTCAATTTCAACCAATATTGTTGGACGTTGTCGGTGGAAGAATTTTGATCCACCTTTGAGGACACTATATTCATGCCCTTCCACATCAATTTTTACGAAAGTTACCTCGTCGAAAGTGAAGCTATCTAGAGATGATAATAGGACTATTTCGTCGCGTGTATTTGCATCAATTCCGTCGCCTAACGACGCAGATGCATCATGCTCGTTGCCAAATTCATCTACAGGAATGTGAAGCACTGCCTCACCTGACTTGTCAGAAAGTCCAACTTGGTGAACTGACACGGATTCTTTGCTTGATGCCCATGCCATAAGAACCCGAGAGCATACTGGGTTCGGCTCAAAGACTTGTACTTTCGAGCCCAGTTGCCAAAGTGCATAAGTATATTGGCCTCGATTTCCGCCAATATCAATCACTGTTTCACCACGCTTTACGAGAAATGGGAGCAACTGCAACTCAGCCTCAAGCTGACTTCGCCATTTATTAATCATATATTTAACTGGAACCTGCACAGATATAGGAACCATCGATCTAAGGAAATTTTTCATGATAGTTTAGATCTCTTTGACTAAAGGTGTATTATGAAATTCGTTGCTTCGCAAAATTGGCTGCAGCAATTGGGTAAGGCGGCTTCGCAGCGCCTTTTCAGAGTGATATTTCTCATAGTGAACGCGCAAACTGTGATCATAACCAGCTTCTATTTTAGCAGCATTCTGTAGGGCGTTCAAGAACTGTGCAGGTTCTTTACAAACCTTTAATTGGTTAGTCCATCCAAGTCTAAAACCCACAAAGGCTTCAGGTGTGCCTACAATAGGTTTTCCATGCATAAATGCTTCTGCTGTCTTTGTTTTCATGCCAGAGCCTGATAGAATTGGCGCTACTACAATTTGAGCATGGGCATACCAAGGTGCCAGATCATCAACTTCTCCAATCACACAGAGACCTCCCCATTGCTCTAAACGGACACGATGTGCTTCCATGCCTCTACCTATTACTATTGTTGGAATTGGAGAATGCAAAGCGATATTTTCTGCATACCATGCGAGACCTTCGACATTGGCATAAAAAGAACCGCCAACAAATAACGCGTATTTTTCAATTAGTGGACGCTCCATTTTAGCTGCACCTATATAATAGAAATCAGGAACTACCATTGGCAAAAAATCGGTACCTTGCCGCCCGTGTACTTTAGCTAGTTGTTGAGAGTCTCTGTCATTTAACATTACGCGTATATCGGAGTAGTAGGTTGCCCAACGTTCTGCGATCGTGTTTGATATCAATACTCCTATCGCACGCAATGACGGTGAAGCACGTAATGCATCAAAAAAAAACCGTGCTTCAACGTTGTGATAGAAAGTCACAATAGGAACCTTAACGTTTGCGTTCTTTAACACCCGTGCGAGACGACCAAGGTTAGACCCATCAACAAACACACAATCTGGAGAATCATTTAAAAGCCGACGCACTAGATTTTTCTCGACCGAGGATGTTATCCCGTCAATGCGTCCTATAATGCGCTCAATAACAGATATTGACTTATCGGGGCGCGACAATTGATAAACTTCCAACTGATCATCAGTCACTATACGCAAGCCATTAATTAACAATGCCGATAGTTGTTCGCGCCCACCGTTAGCCTTAAATTCAGGCGTAATTAAAAACACACGAAACGGTCTTTTGCCTTCAAGCATCGTTTCGCACGTAGACAATATCAAACTCACCAACCCCAGCCTTTATCCGGATTGTGTTAATGCAAACCTTCACAACTTCAAAGCCATAGGACGCGTATTTAGTGCATTGCTTCAATTTAGTCTGTTTCTCCAGCATAACTGTTGTCCAATGATGTCTCGCCTTGGATAGCAACCATTCCATGCATAATATTGCAGAGCCCTTAAAGAACCTCATGTTCGAACCCTTGCGTGCCCACTTTCAGGAAGGGCCGACCCATCAAGAACAATTCTGAGCTAGAGTGCGGTCAGTTGCCAACCACATTTCGGAGAAATACTGCGAATATTGCTCCACAGCTGCTTCTACTGTAAAATCAAGTGAGCGGGACTTGCGCGCGTCACTTTTAGCTGGAGAGACGCTTTCTTGTAGTGTAGTTAGAATTTTAGATGCAAGGTCACTTGCGTTGTTTACTTCGACGAGATCTCCGTACTTTCCCCCATCCAGAATTTCTTTCGGACCATACTGGCAATCTGTCGCAACAACCGGACACCCGCACGCGAGCGCTTCTATAAGAACATTCCCCAGACCTTCCCAACGGGATGAAAGCACAAATAAGTCCGATCGGGTAACAAACTTGTACGGATTATCTTGCCAACCGACAAAATCGACATTCTCCTCAAGTCTCAGCCTATTTACTCTAGATTCTAAATCGGTACGGAGTGGTCCATCCCCAACAATAATCAAGCGACAATCACTGTACTTTCTAACAATAATCAAAGCATCCAACAATACATCGAAACCCTTCTGCTCGACTAGACGGCCAACAGAAATAAGTGTTTTGAAATCGCGTTGAGTAGGCATAGCAAGCCAGGGATGTGCCAATTGTTCGCCAGCTCTTGCCAGCAGTTTTTGAGATACAACCGGGTTATAGATAGTGCGTATCCGATATTTTGGTAGTTGGATAAGCGTCTCCAGTTCAAGAGCTAAACTTTTAGAAACGGCTATAAACCCATCAGCCCATGGAAATAAAAGCTTGCAGAGTAGCTTTAGAAGATACTTGTCCTTAATATTGTCCGGACGTTCAAACTTTGCTTGAAGAGAATTGTGGGCGCCGATGACCACCTTTGGTTTGTACCCCGAAACAATTTTTGCGGCGACCGCCGCAAGGCCTGTGGCATAGACTGATGTCAAAATAACCAGTGGACGGTGTTTTTTATAATACCGCGCAAGCAAAAACACAGCTTGGCTGAAAGATGAACACCCAAGATCGATAAGATCGACATTCTCCTTTATTTCATCAATTAGTGGACCCTCTCTAGCCATCACCAAAAGCTGGATCCGCCATCCCATGTCTGCGAGACCATTGGCAAGTTCCACCAAAGATTTTTCCGCTCCCCCTATTAATAAAGTGGGCAAAAAAATTGAAATGATTGGTTTCTGCATTTCAATTTATACCTGATATATACGTGAAGTGTTATTAGGATCTTGGGACCAAGTCCAAACACCACGACTTTCATAGAAACGCATTACTTTATTATAAAAGCTTTTGTTTAGCTCCATCCTGTCAATTTGTTTATTGTAAAGCGACGCAGTGTATCGCACTGATTTCTGTTCAATGTGCGTCCAATCCGACTTAAGAGTGATGTCTGACATCAAAAGTGGATGATCTACTGCGCGAAATATAAGGCCTGATAAAAATATGTGATCAAGATGCCCATATTCACCGTGCGGATTATGGGTAAACAAGTAGTCAAAAGACTTTTCACTAATAGCTCTTAGAATGTTCTGCTCCAACTTAACCAAAGAGCCATCACGTTGATTCAACCGATAAAATTCCGAGTCATAATCTAAAATGCTAACGTCAATATCTAGTAATTTGCATAAGTCTTCAGTTACAAATTTTCTGTGGCTGCACCACCGCCGATGTATGTTATTTCTATCAGATGAAATAATAATCAAGCTCTTCTTTATTTCTGGGTTCTGTAAAATAGGCCAACCGCAAACTAGTTCATCGTCACAGTGCGCAAGTACCATAAGGACTCTTTTGCCACTCAACTGGTCTTGTTGGTTCATTGTCGTCTCCAGGCTTTAGAAATCAACTTACGAAACTTCTCCTTGCGCATTTCACTCGTCCAGCGCGGCAACACGTCCTTGTGCCCGACATGAAGAGCAATTGCCTCACGCCAAATGTGCTTACCATCAAAATCACGTGGCGAACAGACACACCATTGAGGAGGCAAAACGCAAGGCTGATAGCCGATATCATAACTCGCATTCACCAAATGAACTGCGCCTCTCCCAGGATGCTGTTTCAATTTTTCAATATAACGCTCAAGTAATATTCGGGCGCTCTTATGACGAGTCGAAAATGCAATTGGTGTAAGATTGTATGTTAGTCCTAATCCCATGGTTCTGTCCGAGGCCGCGTCATAGGTAGAATCCATACCAATACCTCCATCAATTTTTTGTAGCAACCTTGGGTTGATCGGAACCGCCAAACCAAAAATATCCGCAAGTTCAATGAGTGCGCGGAATCTATCAGAAACTATCAACATGTCCGAATCCATTGCAATTACGATATCTGCTGACGATTCAAGCATACCAACAGCCTGGTAATAATCATGAGCCCGCCATCCGTATCGGACCTCATCACAATTAAAAGGAGGTGAAACCTTTATTGTTCTCACAGTTCCCCCTACTTTAAAATCTTGGTCGGTGAATAATGTCACCGCAGCTGATGGAAAAATCTTAAGAAATGAATCCAGGGTTGGATTAAGGCGATCAGCCTGTGACAACTGGCCACCGCCTGCATTCTGCCGTGCGAGTCCAAACTCCGACATAACCAACTCTATGCTATATTTATTCACGATTACCTCTCACGCAAACTGTATCTTCACCGACATCGATGAAACGGTATCGATTATCAAGCAACTTCATCTTGAGTGAAAATCGCTTTTCATCCAAAATCGATGTCCAACCAAAATTGATGATTTCCGGGAATACACCAGCGTCAAAAACTGTATCTATAACATTTTCGGCCGCCTCGTCTATATCAATATATAATAGTGAAATTTTTCTTCCTGGTAATGTTAACATAAATGTTTTGAATGATTGCAAACCGTTATCAAGTATTGACGGCACTACACAGCCACGTAAGCTGTGCTTACGTTTTAATAGATTAAGAGTGTCTGGTATAACTCCGTCATTTGCACCAATTTTCACATAGTAGAAGGATTCTTTATCCTCGAACAATTGACGCTGTACCGCCAATTCGAGCACGTCAAATGGAGCAACTGGATCTGTATAGTGACGAATACGAACTATCTTCACCCCAAAGTATGAAAAAATCTTCTGAAGCGAATCTTTTAACATAACTAGAACTTTCCAATTATGTTTTTTTAAAGCCAACTTACGGATCTCCCTTCAACTGTTACAATGATGTCAATAATAGAGATCATTCGATTCCGAATTGATCAGGTGATAAGCAGACCGTCGAACCCATAGTACGTCCAACTGAATTAGCGCTCCACTCTTTCGATGCTCCTCGCACACATCGCAAGGAACAAAATCTCGCGATTTCATATATGATATCATCTCAGTTAACTGCGGGGCACCTTTATTGTAATCAACGAGTGAGCATTCAATATAGACAAACGTGGCATGGTCTAGTGCCTTTTGTGCTCCTTCCATGATATCTATCTCAGAGCCTTGCGTATCAAGCTTGATCACGTCAGGAAGTGGCAAAGATTGATGTTTGATTAGTTTGTCGAGCGTGGTCGCCCGTTTCGTTACAGACTCAACATTATCATAGACTGATGTATTCTCTTTGTAATATGAATCGCCTGTCGCCCCCTTGCCAAACCACTGAACCTCTTTATCTCTATCAGAGAGGACCCCTGTGAAAAAACGAAAGCCACGATCCTTTAATCGGGAAGCGTGCTCTTCGTTAGCTTCGAAAAGTATGAATTCTGCTTTGATATGTCGGCTCATATATTCTGACCAGTAACCATGTCGTGCGCCAATATCATACACAACGTTACATGGAAGGCCTACCTTTCGAGCGGCGTTAAGGCTCTTCGGGAGGCGACGATGCATCAATTGAAGGCTAATAAATTCTTCAAACGCGGGGATGGTGTTGAACAGTTTATCCAGTGATTTACGACCAATATACCGGGTCGCGAGCACTGGGTGACGCAGTCCATTAACTATTCTTGAAAACATTACTTATCTATAGCTCCATATTTGATTTGGTTATTATTAAGTTCATTCTAATGGTATCAAGTTTCCACCAATCATGGCTTTAAAGTACTCACCTTTTGGCTGAAC